>Ga0209305_1000011_pt1 | contig 156053 bp, 117 predicted proteins | sample COGITO_mtgs_1103_FD_184792 | JGI IMG/M metagenome (GOLD analysis project Ga0209305, IMG submission 184792) | Pelagic marine microbial communities from North Sea - COGITO_mtgs_110321 (SPAdes) (version 2) | ecosystem: Environmental > Aquatic > Marine > Epipelagic ...
TGCTAGTACCGACGTGATTGCCGCTGTAAGAGTTGTTTTACCGTGGTCAACGTGGCCGATAGTACCAACGTTTACGTGTGGTTTATTACGTTCAAACTTCTGCTTTGCCATTTTCTTCGTTTCCTAAGTTTAATATTCATTCCAATATTGGAGTGAAGTGAACTTCTATAGTTAAAATTAAAATTGTTTACGTACGGGAATCGATTATTGTCTTAGCGACATTATTCGGCGCTTCCGCATACTTATAAAATTCCATTGAGTATGACGCCCGACCCTGCGTTGCAGAACGCACAGCGGTGGCATATCCAAACATCTCTGAAAGTGGTACTTTAGCGCGCACAATCTTAATGCCTGCTACACCCTCTTCCATACCTTCAATTACCCCGCGACGGCGGTTTAGGTCTCCGACCACGTCACCCATCCAGTCCTCGGGAGTGGTTACTTCAACCTGCATAGTCGGTTCAAGCAACACTGGGTTGGCTTCAGCCATCCCTTTCTTGAAACCCATCGAAGCAGCAATTTTAAACGCCATTTCAGAAGAGTCAACATCGTGGTAAGAACCATCGAATAAGGTTACTTTGATATCTAGTACAGGATAACCTGCTAGCACACCATTTTGCATCTGTTCCTCGATGCCTTTATCAACCGCTGGTATAAATTCCTTTGGCACTGTGCCACCAACGATCCCATTCACAAATTCGTATCCAGCGCCTTCTTCGTTTGGTTCAACTTTTAACCAAACATGACCATATTGGCCTTTACCACCAGATTGACGAACAAATTTGCCTTCAACTTCAACAGCCTTGCGGATAGTTTCACGGTAAGCAACTTGTGGATTACCCACATTGCATTCGACGTTAAACTCACGCTTCATACGGTCAACAATAATATCTAGATGCAATTCACCCATTCCCGATATGATTGTTTGACCTGACTCTTCGTCGGTCTTAACTTTAAATGACGGATCTTCAGCTGTTAATTTACTTAACGCTATGCCCATTCTCTCTTGATCTGCTGTCGATTTTGGTTCAACAGCGATAGAAATTACAGGCTCTGGAAAATCCATTTTTTCAAGTGTAATGATGTTATTCGGATCGCACAAGGTTTCACCCGTTGTCACATCCTTCAAGCCAATCGCTGCAGCAATATCGCCTGCGCGAACTTCTTTCAATTCTGCTCTATCATTCGCATGCATCTGCACCATGCGACCAATACGCTCTTTCTTACCTTTAATAGGATTATAAACAGCATCACCTGTTTTAATAACGCCTGAATAGCAACGGAAAAATGTTAATGTACCCACAAATGGGTCGGTTGCTATTTTAAATGCCAAGGCTGCAAATGGAGCACTGTCATCGGCTTCTCTTGTTGCCTCAGTTTCATCTTTGTCGTTCAGAATACCTTTGATTGCAGGTACTTCTGTTGGCGCTGGCAAAAATTCGACAACGGCGTCAAGCACAGCTTGCACGCCTTTGTTCTTAAATGCAGAACCACAGGTAGCTAGCACAACTTCATTGCTTAGCGTTCTGATACGTAAACCTTCTTTTATTTCTGCTTCACTAAGCTCTTCGCCGCCTAGGTATTTTTCCATCAGCTCGTCGTTTGCTTCAGCCGCAGCTTCAACCATCTCAGTGCGATATTTCTCAGCTCTTTTGAGATGTTCGGCAGGAATTTCTTCATATTCGAAGGTTAAGCCTTTGTCGGCATCATTCCAATTAATTGCCTTCATTTTAATTAGGTCAATTACGCCTTTAAATTCTTCTTCTGCGCCAACGTTTATTTGAATTGGTACACAGTTTGCGCCTAATCGTTTGCGAATTTGATTCACAACTCGATCAAAATCTGCGCCGGCTCGGTCCATTTTATTAATGAAAACCAAACGAGGTACGTGGTATTTATCGGCTTGACGCCATACCGTTTCTGATTGCGGTTCAACCCCTGACGAACCACAAAAAACGACAACCGCACCATCGAGAACACGTAACGAACGTTCAACTTCAATTGTGAAGTCAACGTGCCCCGGTGTATCTATAATGTTGATACGATGTTGATCAAACTGCTGCTGCATACCCGCCCAAAAGCAAGTGGTTGCAGCGGAAGTTATGGTAATGCCGCGTTCCTGTTCTTGCTCCATCCAGTCCATTGTGGCAGCGCCGTCATGAACTTCACCGATTTTATGTGAAATACCGGTATAGAATAAAACACGCTCAGTCGTTGTGGTTTTACCCGCATCAACATGTGCAACAATACCAATGTTGCGATAGCGTTCGATAGGTGTACTACGTGGCATATTTCTCTCTTATAAAATGTTGGTCAGGAAATGAGGAGTCGAGGTAAATAAAGGGGTCAGAGTTAATTAATCTGCCCCCTCTAGGGCCAGATTAATTAACTCTGACCCCTTTATTTACCCCGCCCCTTTATTTTCTAACGCAAGACTACCAACGGTAGTGAGCAAATGCTTTGTTAGCTTCTGCCATGCGGTGAACGTCTTCACGTTTCTTAACCGCACTACCTTTGTTGTCCTGTGCGTCCATCATCTCAGCTGCTAAACGCGCCGCCATTGATTTCTCACCACGTTTACGTGCCGCATCAACCATCCAACGCATACCAAGAGCGTTACGACGAACTGGACGAACTTCTACAGGTACTTGGTACGTAGAACCACCAACACGACGAGATTTAACCTCGACTGTAGGGCGGATGTTCTCTAGTGCATCTTCAAACACTTCAAGGTGTGGCTTGGAGGTTTTTCCAGCAACAATTTCTAGGGCACCGTAAACGATCTTTTCAGCGGTGGACTTCTTGCCGTCGAGCATTACGACATTCATGAACTTAGCAAGCAACTGTGATCCGAACTTAGGATCTGGTAGGATTTTACGTTGACCTACGACTCTTCTTCTTGGCATCTTAATTCTCCGTGGAATTCAGGTATAACCCAAAACTCTAATTTAATAGTTTGGCCTTACTAACGGAGAACCGTTAAGACTTAGGCCTTTTCGCGCCGTATTTAGAACGGGCTTGTCTACGATCGTTTACACCAGAGCAATCTAGTGTGCCACGAACTGTGTGGTAACGAACACCTGGTAAATCTTTTACACGACCACCGCGGATAAGTACCACGCTGTGCTCTTGTAAGTTGTGACCTTCACCACCAATGTATGAAGACACTTCAAAACCGTTTGTTAAGCGAACACGACATACTTTACGTAATGCTGAGTTCGGCTTCTTTGGCGTAGTTGTATATACGCGAGTACATACACCACGACGTTGTGGGCAAGCCTGTAAAGCAGCTACGTTCGATTTCTCGATCGGCTTTTTACGTGGGTTGCGCACTAACTGGTTAACTGTTGCCATTAACTAGCTCCTGATTAAAAATTAATTCTCAAATAATTAATTCGCGTTAGCGAATCATAATTGAGATATGTTGCAGACATATTTCCTAAAAGAATAATTGCTAGAGAAATATCACCTGCTGCTCGTTAGCCCAATGAATTCAACGACAATTGCATTATCTTAAAAACAAAAAACCGCGACTTGCATTTACCAAAATAAGTGATTGGCAAAATTGGGTCGCGGAATGTTATAGATCAAAGGCCCTAATGTCAAGCGGGGAGCATGTTTTCACATACTCCCCGCTTCAATTTATAGACATTTTACTAAGGTCGATTTACTCGGCGCTATCGTCACCTGCATTTAGCAGTTCAGACATTGCTTTTTGAGCTTCATCAGCCGCCATTGAAGGCTCAACTGGTGCAAACTTAGCAGCTTTTCTAATAGCACGTCTTTGATGATACGAGAAACCAGTACCAGCTGGGATCAAGCGACCAACAATAACGTTCTCTTTCAAGCCACGTAAATCATCTTCTTTACCTTGTACAGCGGCTTCCGTTAACACTCGAGTTGTTTCTTGGAATGATGCAGCTGAGATAAATGACTCAGTAGACAATGAAGCTTTAGTAATACCCAACAGCTGTGTTTCATAAGTTGCAGGGATCTTACCTTGTTTTTCAGTCTCACGGTTGGCAATCTTAACTTGAGAAACCTCAACTTGCTCACCTACCAAGAACTGTGTATCGCCAGAAGACGTAATCATACACTTACGTAACATTTGACGAATAACAACTTCAATGTGCTTATCGTTAATTTTTACACCTTGTAAACGGTATACTTCTTGTACTTCGTTCACTATGTAATTAGAAACAGCACTGATGCCTCTTAAGCGCAAGATGTCGTGCGGAGACTCAGGTCCATCAGCAATGACTTCACCTTTCTCTACAGATTCACCTTCATATACGTTCAGATTACGCCACTTAGGGATCATCTCTTCGTAATGGCCAGCATCGTTTGTCATGTGCGCATATTCACCCGCCTTAGGCGTAATGGTTAAGCGCTTCTTACCTTTGGTTTCTTTACCGTATCCGATAACACCAGAGACTTCAGCAAGTATCGCTGGCTCTTTAGGCTTACGTGCTTCAAACAAATCAGCTACGCGTGGAAGACCACCGGTAATATCACGTGTTTTCGAACTTTCCTGAGGTATACGTGCTAACACGTCACCTTCTTTTGCTAACTTACCATCAGTTGCTTCGATGGTCGTAAAGCTTGGTAAACGAATTTCTTGCAAACCGAACTCGTCGTTTTCAAGAATTAGTTTAGGCTCTTTAGCATTTGCTTTAGAAAGATCTTTAACAACGATACGAGTCAAACCAGTCAATTCGTCTTGCTGCATTTCAGTGTTTGAATCATCGATATCCGCGAAGCTAATCTTAGAATCTCGCTCTGTCACGATTGGGTGACTATGCGGGTCCCAGCTAGCAACGATATCGCCTGAAGTGATAGATGCACCATCATCAACAGAAAGCACTGCACCGTAAGGTACTCTGTAGCGCTCTTTCTCGCGACCTTGGTCATCGATAACTGTTAGCTCAGTTGAACGTGAAATGATAACCACTTTCTTATCAGTGTTACGTACAAACTTCGCATTAAAGAACTTCAAAGTACCGGTTGTCTTAACCTGTACGTTGTTTTCCGCTGTTGCACGAGATGCAGCACCACCGATGTGGAATGTACGCATCGTTAACTGTGTACCAGGTTCACCGATTGACTGTGCAGCGATAACGCCGACAGATTCACCCGCTCCAACCATGTGGCCACGTGCTAGGTCACGACCGTAACAGTTGGCACAAACACCAAAGTCATTGTCGCAAGTGATAACCGAGCGAACCATAATTTGGTCTACTGAATTAACTTCTAGCAAGTCTACAAGCGCTTCATCAAGCAATACGTTACGTTCTACCAATACTTCATCAGTACCTGGCTTCACCACGTCTTCAGCTACAACACGACCTAGAACACGTTCGCGAAGTGCTTCAACCACGTCACCACCTTCGATTAGTGGTGTCATTTTAACACCTTCGAATGTGCCACAATCATCGTTATTAATAACCAAATCTTGTGCAACGTCTACTAGACGACGAGTTAGGTAACCCGAGTTAGCTGTCTTCAATGCCGTATCGGCCAAACCTTTACGAGCACCGTGAGTAGAGATAAAGTACTGAAGTACGTTTAGACCTTCACGGAAGTTAGCGGTAATTGGCGTTTCGATGATTGAACCATCTGGTTTTGCCATCAAGCCACGCATACCAGCCAACTGACGAATCTGAGCGGCACTACCACGAGCACCAGAGTCAGCCATCATATAAACAGAGTTAAACGATGTTTGCTCTTCTTCTTCGCCGTTACGGTTAATAACAGTTTCAGTTTTCAAGTTATCCATCATCGCTTTCGCGACGTTTTCATTGGCCGTTGACCAAATATCGATAACTTTGTTGTAACGCTCACCAGCGGTTACAAGACCTGATTGGAACTGCTCTTGAATTTCAACAACTTCTGCTTCTGCAGCGTCGATGATTTCTTTCTTCGCATCTGGAATTACCATGTCATCGATACCAACTGATGCACCCGCGATCATCGCGTAGTGGAAACCGGTATACATGATTTGGTCAGCTGCAATAACAGTGTCCTTCAAGCCTAGCGTACGGTAGCAAGTGTTCAACAGCTGTGAAATTTGCTTTTTACCCATCGCTTGGTTGATGATTTCAAAAGGGAGTCCTTTTGGCAGCGTTAACGAGAAAATAGCACGGCCGACAGTAGTATCTGTCAACGTGGTTTTTTCTGATTTAGTGCCGTCTTCAGCAACAACAACTTCAGTGATACGTACTTTAACGCGAGCGTGAAGCTCAGCAGTGTCAGTGCGGTAAGCTTTTTCAGCTTCGAACGGACTTGTAAATACCATGCCTTCGCCTACACCATTAACGCGGTCGCGCGTCAGATAGTAAAGACCCAATACAACGTCCTGTGAAGGAACGATAATTGGCTCACCGTTTGCTGGTGAAAGGATGTTGTTGGTAGACATCATTAGCGCACGAGACTCTAATTGAGCTTCGATAGTTAATGGTACGTGAACCGCCATTTGGTCACCATCGAAGTCGGCGTTATAAGCCGCACATACTAATGGGTGCAATTGGATTGCTTTACCTTCAATCAAGGTAGGTTCGAACGCTTGGATACCCAATCTGTGAAGCGTTGGTGCACGGTTAAGTAACACTGGATGTTCACGAATAACTTCGTCAAGAACGTCCCAAACTTCCGGCGCTTCACGTTCAACTAATTTCTTAGCTGCTTTGATAGTTGTTGCTAAACCGCGAGCTTCTAGCTTGCCATAGATAAACGGCTTGAATAACTCAAGCGCCATTTTCTTAGGAAGACCACATTGGTGTAAACGCAATGTTGGACCAACGGTAATTACAGAACGACCAGAGTAGTCAACACGCTTACCAAGAAGGTTTTGACGGAAACGACCTTGCTTACCTTTAATCATGTCAGCAAGTGATTTCAATGGACGTTTGTTAGAACCGGTAATTGCGCGACCGCGACGACCATTATCAAGAAGGGCATCTACCGCTTCTTGTAGCATACGTTTTTCGTTACGTACTATGATATCAGGTGCAGCAAGGTCTAGTAGACGCTTCAAACGGTTATTACGGTTAATTACACGACGATATAAGTCGTTCAAATCTGAAGTCGCAAAACGACCGCCATCTAGCGGAACTAATGGACGTAACTCAGGTGGTAATACCGGTAATACTGTCAAGATCATCCACTCTGGCTTGTTGCCAGACTGTTGGAATGATTCTAACAATTTCAAACGCTTTGTAATTTTCTTACGCTTGGTCTCAGAATTAATTGAAGGTAATTCTTCACGCATGGCAGCAACATCTGCTTCTACGTCTAGTTGCTTAAGTAATTCAAAAACTGCTTCAGCACCCATTTTCGCTTCAAATTCGTCGCCGTGCTCTTCCAAAGAATCTAAATACTCTTCTTCAGATAATAATTGTCTTGCTTCAAGCTCTGTATAACCAGCTTCGGTTACAACATATGATTCGAAGTAAAGTACACGTTCGATGTCACGTAATGTCATGTCCAGCATTAAGCCGATTCTTGACGGTAATGACTTAAGGAACCAAATGTGTGCAACTGGGCTAGCCAATTCGATGTGACCCATGCGCTCACGACGCACTTTAGTTAGGGTAACTTCAACACCACATTTTTCGCAGATAACACCACGGTGCTTCAAACGCTTATATTTACCACATAAGCATTCGTAGTCTTTTACTGGGCCGAATATACGGGCGCAAAAAAGACCGTCACGCTCAGGTTTGAACGTACGATAGTTTATCGTTTCAGGCTTTTTAACTTCACCAAAAGACCATGAACGAATCATGTCCGGTGAAGCAAGACCGATTTTGATATTATCAAATTCTTCGGTCTTATTTTGTTGCTTAATAAACTTTAATAAGTCTTTCACATGTCTCTCCCAACGGAGTCATTGTCACGACCCTGAATCCACCGAAATGGAAACAGGGCCAACCTGTTTTAGCTCTGACGTTTTGCCGTCTGTTCTTCAAGCTCGATGTTGATACCCAATGAACGGATTTCTTTCAACAATACGTTGAACGATTCTGGCATGCCAGGCTCCATTCTATGGTCGCCGTCAACGATGTTTTTATACATCTTAGTACGGCCGTTAACATCATCAGACTTAACAGTTAGCATCTCTTGCAAGGTATACGCAGCACCGTATGCTTCAAGTGCCCACACTTCCATCTCACCGAAGCGTTGACCACCGAACTGTGCTTTACCACCTAGTGGCTGTTGCGTAACCAAACTGTAAGAACCAGTAGAACGTGCATGCATTTTGTCATCAACCAAGTGGTTAAGTTTCAACATGTACATATAACCTACGGTAACAGGACGCTCAAAGGCTCTTCCTGTGCGGCCATCAAACAATGTGATTTGACCACTTTCAGGAATGTCTGCTAATTTCAGCATTTCTTTGATTTCTGACTCACGCGCACCGTCGAATACCGGAGTAGCGACTGGAACACCTTTGCGCAGATTTTCAGCTAAACGCTTAATTTCGTCATCAGAGAAAGTGTCAAGGTCGACAACTTGATGAGATTCACCAAGGTTATATACCTCTTGCAAGAAAGCACGTAATTTAGTGATTTCTTCTTGCTCTTTGATCATACGGTCAATCTTCACACCTAAGCCATGGGCAGCCATACCTAAGTGAGTTTCAAGAATCTGACCAATGTTCATTCGTGACGGTACACCCAATGGGTTTAATACGATATCGATCGGCGTGCCGTTGCTATCGTATGGCATATCTTCAACAGGTTGAATTGCTGAAATTACACCTTTGTTACCGTGACGACCAGCCATTTTATCACCTGGCTGAATATGACGTTTAACAGCAAGATAAACCTTAACGATTTTTAACACGCCAGGTGCTAAGTCATCGCCTTGAGTAATCTTACGGCGTTTGTTTTCAAATTTCTTATCGAAGTCGTTTCTTACTTCTTCATGTTGCTGCGCACTTTGATCAAGCTCAGTTTGTGCATCTTCGTCTTTCAACGTGATATCAAACCACTTTTCGCGCGGCATGCTATCTAATTTCGCTTGATCGACACCGAACTTAAGCAACAAGTTTTGTGTGCGAGCGAAGATACCGTCGGCAAGAATACCAAATTCATCACCTAAGTCTTTCTTCACTTGACGCAACTGCATATCTTCAATTTCTAACGCGCGTTTGTCTTTTTCGACGCCGTCGCGTGTAAACACCTGAACATCAATTACTGTACCGCGAACGCTGTTAGGCACACGAAGTGAAGTATCTTTAACGTCAGACGCTTTTTCACCAAAGATTGCTCGTAAAAGTTTTTCTTCCGGCGTAAGCTGAGTTTCACCTTTTGGTGTCACTTTACCTACAAGAATGTCGCCACCTTTCACTTCAGCACCGATATAAACAACGCCTGATTCATCAAGCTTGCCTAACGCAGATTCACCCACGTTTGGAATATCAGAACTGATTTCTTCTGGACCTAACTTGGTATCGCGAGCGATACAGCTAAGTTCCTGAATGTGAATAGTAGTGAAGCGATCTTCTTCAGCTACACGCTCAGAAATAAGGATTGAATCCTCAAAGTTATAACCATTCCAAGGCATGAAAGCGATGCGCATGTTTTGACCAAGCGCAAGCTCACCTAAGTCTGTTGACGGACCGTCGGCCAGCACGTCACCAGTCACTATTGGGTCACCAACGTTGCATGTTGGTCTTTGGTTAATACACGTATTTTGGTTTGAACGTGTGTACTTAGTTAAATTATAAATGTCGATGCCAGCTTCACCGGCTGTCATTTCTTCTTCATTTACTTTAACTACGATACGGCTCGCGTCTACATATGAGACTGTTCCGCCACGTTTTGCTACAACAGTTACACCCGAATCTACCGCAACCGTTTTTTCCATACCAGTTCCAACTAATGGCTTATCAGCCCTTAGCGTTGGTACAGCTTGACGTTGCATGTTCGAGCCCATCAATGCACGGTTAGCATCATCGTGTTCTAGGAACGGGATAATACTAGCTGCGACCGATACGATCTGTTGTGGTGACACGTCCATATAGGTAATGTCATCTTTCTGCATTAATGTGGTTTCACCACGGTGACGACAAGGTATCAAGTCTTCAACCAATGCATTTTTATCATCAAGTAATACGTTTGCTTGTGCTATCGCAAATTGACCTTCTTCGATCGCTGACAAGTAGTCAATATCGTCAGTCACGATACCATCTACAATACGACGATAGGGGGTTTCTAAGAAACCGAAGTCATTTGTTCTAGCGAAGCTCGCAAGAGAGTTGATCAAACCAATGTTTGGTCCCTCTGGCGTTTCGATTGGACATACACGACCATAGTGAGTCGGATGTACGTCTCGTACTTCAAAGCCTGCTCTTTCACGCGTAAGACCGCCCGGACCTAAAGCAGAAATACGACGCTTATGCGTGACTTCTGATAGCGGGTTGTTCTGATCCATAAACTGAGATAATTGGCTTGAGCCAAAGAACTCTTTTACAGCAGCAGAAATAGGTTTAGCGTTAATCAAATCTTGCGGCATGATGGCATCTAAATCGCCAAGGCTCAAACGCTCTTTAACAGCGCGTTCAACACGTACTAAACCAACACGGAATTGGTTTTCTGCCATTTCACCAACAGAACGAATACGACGGTTACCTAAGTGATCGATATCATCAACTTCATCTTTACCGTCACGAATAGTGATAAGTTGTTTCATTACCGAAACAATATCTTCTTTCGCAAGTGTACCTAAGCCTGTGAGTTCTTCACGGCCTAGGCGACGGTTAAACTTCATTCGGCCTACAGCAGACAGATCGTATCTGTCTTCAGAGAAGAATAAGTTGTCAAACAGGGTTTCTGCGGCGTCTTTTGTTGGTGGTTCACCAGGACGCATCATGCGGTAGATCTCTACAAGCGCTTCTAATTTATTAGTGCTTGAATCGATCTTGATAGTATCAGAAATATAAGAACCGTGATCAAGTTCATTGATATACAGGGTCTCAAATTCTTTAACACCTAGTTCACGCAATTCAAGCAAGTTTTCTAACGTTACTTCATCGTTTGCGTTAACTACCACTTCGCCAGTTTCTTCATTAACGAAAGTCTTGGCATAAATTTTACCAAGTAAGTACTCAGCTGGAACTTCCAGATCAGTTACTTTTGCTTTCTCTAATGCACGAGTGTGGCGAGCAGATACTCTTCGACCCGCTTCCACGATAACTTCACCTTTGCCATCCATGATGTCAAATTGTGCAGTTTCACCGCGTAAACGATCAGGAACAACGTCCATTAACAGTTTGTCACCGTTAATGCGGACAATCGTTTTATCGAAGAATAAATCAAGGATTTCTTCTGTGCTCATTTCTAAGGCACGAAGGATTATTGTCGCTGGTAACTTTCTACGACGGTCGATACGAACGAATAAATTATCTTTCGGATCGAACTCGAAATCCAACCATGAACCACGGTATGGAATAACGCGCGCGTTATAAAGTACTTTACCAGACGAGTGAGTTTTGCCCTTGTCGTGATCGAAGAATACGCCAGGTGAACGATGTAGCTGAGATACGATTACTCGCTCAGTACCATTGATCACAAATGTACCGTTTTCAGTCATCAAGGGTATTTCACCCATATATACTTCTTGTTCTTTGATGTCTTTAACTGTACCTGGTGCCGCTTCTTTATCAAACAAGACAAGACGCAGCTTGACTCTTAAAGGAGCTGAATAAGTAACACCACGAATTTGACATTCTTTTACGTCAAATACGGGCTCGCCTAAACGATATGCTACATACTGTAACTCACTGTTACCGCTGTAGCTTTTTATTGGAAACACAGAGCGGAATGCCGCTTCTAAGCCATATTGACCATCAGGATCTTGGTCAATGAACTTCTTAAATGAGTCCAGTTGGATTGAAAGGAGGTATGGAATTTCCAATACCTGCGGGCGCTTGCCAAAATCCTTACGGATACGTTTCTTTTCACTATTAGAGTAAACCATGGGTTCCTCAGCCGACTGATTTTAGACCCAACCTGCAACACGTGTATCTTTGTGTGAAGCAAACTTCCAGTACCCTTTTAGTAGGCCATTAACCTTAGCACATCTCATCAATTAAATTTTAATGTCAATGAAAACAATTACTTATTGGTCAACTGCCAACGCATATTTGGATAGCAAACAAAGGGTGAAATATTGCATATCCTACAGCGCAAAAAGGCAGGTGATTAAAAATCACCTGCCTGAGCCTGTTAAGGCCAGTAATTAAAAGTACTAATTACTTAACTTCTACTTCAGCACCAGCTTCTGTTAGTGCTTTTTGCAATTCTTCAGCTTCGCCTTTCGACACGCCTTCTTTAATTGCTTTAGGTGCAGACTCAACTACATCTTTAGCTTCTTTCAAGCCAAGGCCTGTTGCGCTACGTACTGCTTTGATAACAGCAACTTTGTTAGCACCGAATGAAGTAAGAATTACGTCAAATTCAGTTTTTTCTTCAACAGCTTCAGCCGCTGCAGCTGGACCAGCTACTGCTACTGCTGCTGCTGCAGATACGTTGAATTTTTCTTCTGCCGCTTCGATCAGTTCTACCAATTCCATAACTGGCATTTCTGCGATTGCGTTTAATATATCGTCTTTGGATAGAGCCATTTCTCTAAACTCCTGGGTTTGTAATGTTAAAAATTATAATGCCAAAAAAGAAAATTATTTTTCTTCTTTGATCGCCGCCAATACGCGCACAAACTTGCCTGGAACTTCGTTGATAGTGCGAACGAATTTCTCGACAGGTGCTTTGAAGGTTGCAAGTAATCTTGCAAGAGCTTCGTCGCGGGTCGGTAGTGAAGCTACTGCGTCCAACTTATCTGGACCTAGTAGACCGCTACCAATTGACAATGCAGTTACCTGTAACTTAGGGTTAGTTTTAGAGAAGTCTTTGAACAAGCGCGCTGCGCCGCCCGGTGCTTCGATAGAAAAACCATAAATTAGAGGACCAACTAAGGCACTGTCGATGTCTGCAAATTTACTGTCTGCCAATCCACGTTTAGCTAGAGTATTACGTACTACCTTAAGGAATACGCCTTGCTCACGAGCTTTATTGCGGAGGTCAGTCAGTTCATGAACTTCCATCCCACGGTATTCAGCGACGGCAACGGATAGAGCGCGAGAAGCAACTTCATTTATTTCAGCTACGATCTCTTTTTTTGCTGCTAAGCCTAATGCCACTGAGTTCACCTTCTTAAAATCTGAATCAAGTTAATGCCTTTCGGCTGTTACCTTCATCAGTGTTAACAGATTGATACTTGATATACTGGATGATAACCATCTGAAGCATATCTTGTACCGCTCTACGGTGTTCATTCCCAGAGAGTCTGAGTTGAAACCACCGTCTGCGCAGGTAGTATTAAGCTTGGCATTTCGCTTCCTGAGAAGTGTGTGAAAGTTCTCTTACCTCTTTCACTGCCTAGCGCCTGCGGTCTTGGACGGGAGTTGTCTTACGCTTTTGGCGTAAACAACTCCAACCCACAACCTTACAGAGAAAAGTTAATTAAGCTTTAAGATTTAATGAACTCTGGTTTAGTGTTACGCCAGCGCCCATTGTTGTGCTTAAACTAACTTTTTGTAGATAAGTACCCTTAGCTGAAGAAGGCTTTGCTTTCTTCAATGCTTCTAGCAATGACTCAAGGTTTTCTTGAATTTGGTTTGCTTCAAAAGCAATTTTACCAATGCTAGCGTGGATAATACCGTTCTTATCGTTACGATATCTAACCTGACCTGCTTTTGCATTCTTAACTGCAGTAGCAACGTCTGGCGTAACCGTACCCGTCTTAGGGTTAGGCATAAGACCACGTGGACCAAGGATTTGACCTAGTGTACCAACCACACGCATTGCGTCTGGGCTAGCAACTACTACGTCGAAATTCATTTCGCCTTTTTTCACTAATTCAGCAAGGTCTTCCATACCAACGATGTCAGCACCTGCAGCTTTAGCAGCTTCAGCGTTTGCGCCTTGAGTAAATACAGCAACGCGAACATCTTTACCCGTTCCGTTTGGTAGCACAGTTGCGCCACGAACGTTTTGGTCAGATTTACGTGCATCAATACCTAGGTTTACTGCAACGTCAATGCTCTCAGCGAACTTAACAGTTGCAAGTTCTTTGAGTAACGCTACCGCTTCAGTAATTTCGTATTCTTTACTTGCGTCAACTTTCTCAGCGATGTTGCGCATTCTTTTAGATAATTTAGCCATTCGATTAACCCTCTACTACCAAGCCCATGCTACGAGCAGAACCCGCGATGGTGTTTACGGCAGCGTCTAAACTAGCCGCTGTTAAATCAGGTTCTTTTGTCTTTGCGATCTCTTCTAACTGAGCGCGAGTAACTTTACCCACTTTCTCAGTATTTGGACGACCAGAACCACTCTTGACACCGGCTGCTTTCAACAATAGGAAAGCTGCTGGAGGAGTTTTTGTTACGAATGTAAAAGAGCGATCTTCGTACACAGTAATTTCTACTGGAACTGGAGAGCCTTTTTCTAAAGATTCTGTTTTTGCGTTAAACGCTTTACAGAATTCCATGATATTTACACCATGTTGACCTAGTGCAGGACCAACTGGTGGACTTGGATTAGCAGCACCTGCCTTCACCTGTAGCTTAATTAAGCCTGAAACTTTCTTCGCCATTATATTTACTCTCTATTAGTGGGTATAACGCCTTGAAGATACAGAGGATATCTTCTCAAACGGCTTCCCGATGCATAAAAAAGGGCGCAAAGTATAGGCTTTTGACTAAGTAAACACAAGTCTTAATTCAAGTTAATTGTAAATTAGCCGAAATACCCGCAGCCAAGAGTGTATCTAGGATCACTTTGGCTTTACAAGTATTTTAATGCGCTTTTTAGAACAATAAATCTTGCGCTAAATTCTATGCTTGTTTGTGAACCGGCAATTGCTCTATTAGTGCATTGTATTTCGAATAGGTTCACTATATACGCAAAAATAAAAAAGGCCGCCAAAAAAGGCAGCCTTGTTTTAATGATTAAGCAACTTATTAGCCTTTAGGCATAATCACAGAATCGATTACATGGATCACGCCGTTTGACGTTTTGATATCTGTTTTAATCACGTTAGCGTTGTCAATTTTCACGCCGCCGTTTGCAACAGTTACCGTTACGCTTGAACCTTCTAAGGTTTTCGCGGAGTCTACTTTTACCACATCAGCTGCCATTACTTTTCCAGCGACAACATGGTAAGTCAATATTTGCACTAGCTTGTCTTTATTTTCTGGTAATAGTAGTGACTCAACTGTTCCCGCCGGCAGCTTCGCAAACGCTTCGTTAGTTGGAGCGAATACAGTTAATGGACCTTCACCTTTTAGTGCATCCACTAAACCAGCAGCTTTCACCGCTGCAACAAGCGTAGAGAAGTCGCTATTACTTGCTGCGGTATCTACGATGTCCATCTTACTTCCGTGATGGTTAGCCAACACGCTTGCAGAGAACACAACCGACAAAACAACTGCTGAAACCAATTTAGTTGCTTTAATAAACATGCTTTTCATAATTCATCCTTAATGTAACGTTGTAGTTAATTCGAGCACGACAATTCGTACTTCTGCATATACTTACAATTCAAGGATACAAATGGATGCTTAATTACATTTATTTAATAATGTAGCAGTGATCAGCAGACAAAAAAAATCCAGCTAATCAGCTGGATTTCGTAATTAATGCTGTTTAAAAAAGACTTAGCCTTTTTCGACCTGGCCAAATTCTAGCTCGACTGGCGTTGAGCGACCGAATATCAATACTGATACTTTCAAGCGGCTCTTCTCGTAGTCTACTTCTTCTACCACACCATTGAAGTCTGCAAATGGACCGTCGGTAACACGAACAACTTCGCCTGGTTCGAACAATGTTTTTGGTCTTGGCTTATCAACACCTTCTTGTAGGCGATTTAATATAGCGTCGGCTTCTTTCTGAGTAATTGGCATTGGGCGATCTGAAGTTCCACCGATAAAACCAAGAACACGAGGAATACTTTTCACTAAGTGCCAAGAGTCTTCATTCATTTCCATTTCTACTAATACATAGCCTGGAAAAAATTTACGCTCAGACTTACGCTTTTGACCAGCGCGCATTTCAACGACTTCTTCAGTAGGAACAAGAATTTCACCGAAGTAGTCTTCCATGCCGTGCATTTTGATGTACTCAAGCAATGTTTTTTGAACACGACCTTCGTACTGCGAGAATGCTTGTACTACGTACCATTTCTTGTCAGACATGTTTACACTCCGATGTTAGTAATTAAGCCGATTACCCAGACCAATATCATGTCAATAAAATATAACATCACACCAACAACCGCGGTAGCCAGAAGAATAATAAGCGTCATTCGGTTTGCTTCACTGCGGCTCGGCCATATAACCTTGCGTACTTCAGTGCGCGCATCTTTGGCAAAAACGAAGAAATCACTGCCTTTTTGCGTTGTTGCAGCAATGCCCAAAGATACAACCACGATACCAACAGCAGCAAGTGCTCTGTATAACACCGAAATTTCTTCATATGCACTGTATGCGTAAACCAAACCACCTAAAAGGGCGATCACTATAATCCATTTGACCGTGTCTAACGGGTTAGACGCGTTTTCTGCCTTATCACTCATCAGTGTTACCCTAAACTAGCCACGCCTAAAATAAGCGAGCTATTAATTAAATCGTTACGCCGGACCTACACCACTATAAAAAGTGGCAGGGGTGGAGGGACTCGAACCCCCAGCCATCGGTTTTGGAGACCGCTGTTCTACCAATTGGAACTACATCCCTAAATCCGTACGATACATTTCTTCAGTTACATTTCCCTTGTGATGTTGTGTTCTTGAAAGGAAGTCATCAGCGTCATAAGGGAGGGAGCCGTATTATACTCATGCAAACAAGTTATACAAGTACCTTCAAGTGCTAAGTTACACAATCCGGCAAATTACTGCTGCTCATCCTCATCACCCTATAATAAATGTGTGGTTAGCGCTCAAAATATCAACTAACAAATAAAGATATTTTAAGCGTATATAGAATTAATTTCAGTCAACGCCAATGAAACCACCTGTCTGATGGGCCCATAATTTGGCATAGATACCGTTATGCTCTATCAACTCTTTGTGGCTTCCTGACTCAACAACTTTGCCAGCATCTAACACTAACAAACGATCCATTTGTGCAATAGTGGACAGTCGGTGGGCAATCGCCAACACTGTCTTTTGCTCCATAATTGTGTCTAAACATTGTTGTATAGCTGCCTCTACTTCTGAATCAAGTGCAGAGGTAGCTTCATCTAAAATCAAAATTGGTGCATCTTTTAGCATAACTCTGGCAATCGCAATTCGCTGTCTTTGACCGCCTGATAGCTTCACTCCTCGCTCCCCAACATGCGCATCATATCCTGTTCGACCTTTTGCATCGCTCAGTGACAGAATGAACTCATGTGCCTCGGCTTGCTTTGCCGCTTTAATCATATCTTCGTCGGTAGCGTCTTCACGTCCATAGATAATATTGTCACGCACGCTGCGATGCATTAATGAGGTATCCTGCGTCACCATACTAATATGACGGCGCAAACTTTCTTGTTTCACCGCAGTAATGTCTTGCCCATCAATCGCAATTTTTCCAGAGTCAATATCATAGAAACGCAAAAGTAAGTTCACTAATGTTGATTTACCCGCACCTGAACGGCCCACTAATCCTACTTTTTCGCCGGGTTTTATACTTATATTGAGATGATCAAATACATTTATTTCGTTATTATTTTTAGCTAAATAAGCAAAATTGACGTCTTTAAATTCGATGCCACCGCCCTTCATTTCTAAAGCAGGTGCCTGTTCCTTATCTTCGATTGTTGCGGGCATTGCCAAGGTATTGATCCCGTCTTGAACTGTACCAATATTTTCAAACAACGCTGAGACCTCCCACATAATCCACTGTGACATGCCGTTTAAACGCAGGCTCAAGCTCACCGCAATCGCAATATCTCCGGGCGAAACAACGCCATTTACCCACAAATATATGGCCAATGCAGATACTGAAAAAACCAACAGCGAATTACTTGTCCAAACACACGCTTGCAGTACGGTAACCAGACGCATTTGTGGGTAAACCGTTTGCAAAAATCCATCCATCCCTTCACGAGCATAGTCCTCTTCTCGCTTGTTATGAGAAAACAGCTTTACCGTCATTATGTTGGTATAGCTATCAACAATTCTGCCGGTCATGATTGAGCGAGCGTCCGCTTGTTTCGTAGAGAGATGTTTCAATCTAGGGAGAATAGCCCGAAGAATAATCACATATACAACTAGCCAAATGAGTAACGGCACAGCTAGGCGCCAATCCGTAGAAAAAACTAATACAATAATACTGATGAAATAAACGCAAATGTATACTGCAAGATTCATGATTTTCATGACGGTTTCGCGCACAGACAGAGCGGTTTGCATTACCTTTGTTGCTACCCGCCCAGCAAATTCGTCCTGATAAAATGACAGGCTTTGACCTAACAAATAGCGATGCGCCTGCCAGCGAATACGCATCGGGAAATTACCCAGTAAAGATTGATGAGTCAGTGCCGATTGAAGAATAACGAGGGCGGGCAGAAAGACCATAACGACCAGTCCCATCCAAATTAAGCTGTTCATTTCTTCTTGTAAAAAAGTCGCCTTTTCGCGAGTTGCAAACCAGTCGACAAGCTGCCCCATATAGCCAAATAAAGACACCTCCAAAATCGCTACCACTGCGCTAATAACGGAGACAGCAATCAGTACCTTCCACATTCCGGAAGAATAATAGCGGCAAAATGCAATGAAGTTTTTGGGTGGCTGCGTGGGCGCACTTTCTGGGAACGCCTTTGTTAGATTTTCAAAAAATGAAAACATGCTTTCTCTTTATTTAAGTAAATGCTGAATAAGTCGTTGGATAGCAATAAATGCTGACTAATTATTGTTGACCTTGCTGGTCATAGCGAAAAATTTCACCCTCGCTGAATTGTCGCGCGCTATTGTATCAATATCTCGTTGTTATGACACCAAAGGAAAAAGATTGCTGCCCAAATACAGCAATCTTTGTCATCTACACAACTGCCTTGGGTCAGCATTGCCTAAACACTAAAGAAACTTTTCGAAGAGCTTCACTACCCAATAGATGACAATACCGAACTGAACTAAAAACAAAACAAAGCGAGCTTGAATCGCTAAGTTCGAGGTTGATACTAAATGCACGATTGATTGGCCCAATCTTGCTGCAAATAATATGTAAGCGAGTCCGTTGGTAATTGCGGTAGAGTCAGTTGCAATGGCTAATAAAAGGACGCCACCAATAAAACTAAAACATTCAACGCAATTTGCTTGTGCACGTGTTATTCGAGCGCCCAAATCCGGTACGTCTGAACCGTCAGACTTAAACTTTAGCCCCTCAAACTTGCCGCTTTGCGTTAAATAAGTGCGGTACGATGCTAGTACTAGTAGCAACACTAGAATCCAACTTATGTAGCCTAATAAAACAATAATTGATGCGTTCACTGTTATTCCTTTTTCGTTAAATTTATTAAAAGTGACTTGCTATATTTACGTGTAAAAAAGTAGCCCCGTGCGAAAGTAGCGTTTTCTTACACAATTCACAATATTAATAACAGAGGCTATTAACAAAACCGCTGAGGTCGGGGTTAATCCATCGTTACATATGATATTCGCGGACCAGTTTAATGTTACAAGTTATTTCAATTTCACGTTTGTTGTTGATTCTTTTTACTTTGGCTATAAGGTTATCAACGTTAAAAAACCGAAATATAGGAAAGAATAGATGATGCATATTAAAAAGGCCTTACTAGCCGTCAGTATAGCAATTGCCGTTGGCGCTTGTACTCCTGCTCAACAAACAACAGAAACAGCGCCAGCAGTGGCTGCTGAGCAAAAAGTAGCCTTGAAATCCGGTATTCTTACCCAAAACATGGACTTGAGCGTTCAGCCGGGTGACAACTTCTTCAACTATGTGAATGGCACTTGGTTGAAAACAATCGAGATTCCAGCGGATAAAGCCTCCTACGGTAGCTTTGCAATTTTAGCTGATGAAGCCCAAGATGATGTCAAAGCGATTATTGATACGGCGTCACAAGGTGACTACCCTGCGGGTTCTGATGAACAGAAAGTGGGCGATATGTACAGCTCATATATGGACATAGACAACCGCAATGAAGTAGGTGTTAAACCGCTCCAAGCAGAGTTTGATAAAATTGCGAGCATCTCCAACTATGACCAGCTCGTTGAGTACTTTGCGTATTCAATTAAATATGGCTACGGCACACCTGTTAGCTTCTTCCAATATGCGGATTTTAAATCACCCAATGAATATGCACTTTATGCATGGCAGGCAGGTATCGGTTTACCTGACCGAGAGTATTATTTCAAAGATGATGAAGACGGTAAGAAAATTCTAGCCGCTTATCAGGCTCATATTGAAAAAATGTTTACGCTTGCTGGTTTAGACAACGGTGCTAAAACTGCAGAAATGTTGTTAGCCCTTGAAACTAAAATAGCTAACGAACACATGAAGAAAGAGCAAGCAAGAAACTGGGCAGAAAACTACAGTAAGTTGAGCATGGATGAATTAAAAGCGCTCATGCCTAACTTCAACTGGGATACGTTTGTAAAAGCGACTGGCTTCGATATGCCTGAAAGCATGATCATCATGCAGAACGACTTTCTAGCAGGCATCGACAAAGTGATTGCCGAAACGTCATTAGACGACTGGAAATCATTCCTACAATGGGGCGTAATTAACTCTTCCGCCGGTTCATTGAACATGGCAATGGACAAAGCCAATTTTGACTTTTACAGCACGGTTCTTTACGGCGTAGAAGAGCAGCGTCCAATGTGGCGTCGTGCAACCGGTTTGCTGAACGGCACATTAGGTGAAGTTATTGGTAAAGTTTACGTTAAGCAGCACTTCCCGCCTGAAGCTAAACAGCGCATGCAGGTTATGGTCGACAACCTGATTTCAGCTTACGAAGTCAGCATTAAAGAACTTGATTGGATGACAGAAGAAACGCGCATTCAGGCGCTTGATAAATTGTCGAAATTTACCGTCAAGATTGGCTACCCTGACAAATGGAAAGACTATTCTGCTCTGCAAGTATCTGACAAAGATTTGTTTGGCAACATGCGCAATGCTTCAGAAGTAGCTTATGCTGAAGAGTTGGCAAAACAAGGCAAGCCTGTGGATAAAACCGAATGGGGCATGACACCACAAACGGTTAACGCCTATTACAATCCCTCTGCAAATGAAATTGTATTCCCTGCCGCAATATTACAGCCTCCGTTTTTTGATTTAGAAGCAGAAGACGCAGTGAATTACGGTGGTATCGGTGCGGTTATTGGTCATGAAATTGGCCACGGTTTTGATGACTCAGGCAGCACATTTGACGGTGACGGCGTATTGCGTAACTGGTGGACTGACGCTGATCGTGAAGAGTTTAAGAGTAGAACTGGCAAACTTGTCACGCAATATAATGCGTTTGAGCCACTGGAAGGTGTTTTCGTTAATGGTGAATTTACATTAGGCGAGAACATCGGTGATCTTGGCGGCATTAGTATCGCGCTTAAAGCCTACCAAATGTCCTTGAATGGTGAACCATCACCTGTGTTAGATGGCTTTACGGGTGAGCAGCGAGTGTTCCTTGGTTTCGGTCAAGTGTGGGCTGGAAAGTACCGCGATGAGGCATTGAAAAGCCAAATCAATACTGACCCGCACTCACCGGCTCAATACAGAGCTAATGGTTCGGTTCGCAACGTGCCAGAGTTCTATAGCGCATTTGACGTAAAACCAACTGATGCATTGTATCTTCCTGAAGAAGATCGCGTAAAAATTTGGTAGCTTTTCGTTGCTAGTGTCAGCTGTCTGATAGCAAATAGACTGCAGTCCTAGTGCAAAGGAGATAACAAGGGGATCTATTTTTAGGTCCCTTTTTTTCACGATTTTTTGAGAGTTTCTTATAAAGAGCTTTTTTACAAAGAGCCTTTTGTTTAGTGATCCTTCGTTAAGAACTTTATCGCTTACTTAGTCTTTTCTCTGCTTGCTCACGTAGACAACCTACGAAATTAATCAGAACGCAATAAAATAAAGCTCTAGGGGAACATTGGCTTTTCGCCATCCTATTAGATTTACTGAGGACGATTTTGACCGAAGCATCAGAAAAAAAAGAAGATAAAAATAGCTTAGTGGAAGGCCCTGTTTTACCTATCATTTCAAGACTCGCGATGCCCATGATTTTTGGCATCGTTGCTGTGTTTTCAATATCTCTTGTTGATACCTATTTTGTTGCTAAATTGGGGACAGCGCAATTAGCGGCTCTTTCCTTTACATTCCCTGTCACTATGGCAATTGCCAGTTTATCAAGTGGACTGGGTGCCGGCGCTTCTTCGGTAGTTTCAAGAGCAATAGGCGCGGATAACAGGTCGCACGCCAAACGTTTGTCCACAGACAGTTTATTGCTCGCTAGTATACTAGTGGTTCTCATTTCAGCTATTGGCTACTTTACGATTACCCCGCTGTTTACGCTGCTTGGCGCCTCTGGTGACGTCTTAAAATATATTATTCAATATATGGAAATTTGGTATATTTCAATGCCATTTCTCGTTATTCCTATTGTGGCTAACGCGATTATTAGGTCCGTCGGCAATGCACTTTGGCCAAGCATTATTATGTTTTTTGCTGCAGCAGTGAATATTGCTCTCACTCCCGTCTTGATATTTGGCTTCGGTCCAATACCAGCACTGAATATTGAAGGTGCCGCAATTAGCACGATGATAGCGCGCATAGTCACCTTCGCCCTTGCTCTGTATGTTGCTATTTATCGCGAAAAAATTATCCAAGTATGTAAACCCGAATACCAAGTATTTATCGATTCTTGTAAATCTGTGCTGAAAATCGCTCTACCTGCTGGCGCAGGAAGCGTTATTAATCCAATTGGGATCGGAATTGTTACTGCCATTATCGCAGGATATGGCGACGATACAGTAGCCGCGTTTGGTGTTGCTACAAGGATAGAATCATTTGCGTGCATTCCTATGTTAGCTTTGTCTGCTTCGATCGGTCCGATCGCAGGCCAAAACTGGGGAGCAGGAAATAAGCATCGAGTAATACAGGCATTAAAATACTGTTATCTTATTTGTGTGCTTTGGTCCTTAGTAATTATTGCTTTGTTTTATGGTTTTGCAGATGTATTTTCCTCACTTTTAGCTTCAAGTGAAAGTGTCGCAGCCAAATCCACGGATTATTTATATATCGTTGCGGTCAGTTTGGTTGGTTATGGTTGGATAATAGTTTCTTCCGCAGCGTTTAACTCTTTAGGCAAGTCGGTCACCGGATTAAATTATTACGCGGTACGAACATTTGCTTTGTATGTGCCTTTGAGTTTAGCTGCTTCTATCTGGTTCGATGAAAAGTGGGTTTATATTGCTATCGCTATGGCAAATTTGGTCTCAGGTATCTTGGTAGCAACTTACACTTTACTTTGGCTTAAAAAGGCCAAACAAGAGAATTGCAGCCCAAGCTGGGCATTGAATTTTCTAGATTCATGACCGTCTGCAACTCCGAGTCAGCTTCAATAATATTCACTCACAGCAGAATTTCAACGAAATAGTGAGTTAAACTCGTCATGGTTATCATTACGAACGCATAATGCATTGCAAATAATTTAAAAATCAATGGGTTGAAAGTTTGAGAGCTTTTTGCAGATTTATGTTGCTCTAATGAAACCGATTCTAATAGAGGATGAATATAACTTGGTAAGCCAATCAGGTTGATTGAGTCAGGTAAATACAAAAAATCTCTATCTAGGCTTTCTAAATCTTGACGCGCTGCCGCATGATTAGCGCAATGTAAATCCTCGAAAAACATGACTCGAACATGGTTAGGCCAAAACAATGTGAAGGTCCTGCAAATCATGGCGCGCAAATTGTCGTAGCGTTTGCAACGTATTAGTTCATAAACAAGAATTAATGTTAACGGTATTGCTCCTAATTGCTGCCTAGTTTTACTTGAAACAATAATGCGAGGCTTAATGATGCCCACACTTATTAATAATGGATGTTCTGAGTAATGAGTATGGACGAAATTATCATCAATGTTTTTTGGCTCACACAAAAATGTTGTCCAATGCCTAATATTGTTATCTAAGCGTCGTTGTTGCACTGCGAAAACGATCAGGCAAAAGCCCGTTATCAGAGCAAACATGGTTACAAATACTGCGATAACATTTGGCGATAGCAAATAATCAAAAATTAATGAGTGGCATGGGCTCTCAGTAAAGTGTTCATAGGGGCTTGAGAATGCAAAGAAGCCAGGCAAAACAAAGGTAACCACACTGATTAGCGTAACTATTGGTGCACCAAGCGCAAGCAATAATAACAACGTAGCTCTTTTTTTTGCAATTAGTCTCAGCATCGTTTTGCGCATTCGCTTATAAATGATCGAATACAAACGCGACGCTAAAATATAAAAAACAGCGATGACTAAAGTCAGCATCAAGGTCACTGATAAGGTAGCAAATAAATTAGCCATTACAGTCCCGTTGCCTTGCCGGCTCTTTAGCATTGATGCTTATTCTAGCGTTAGCCGAATTCGGAGCGACACAAATACTATCCAAATGATATATATAGCTATTAAGGTTAGACTGCTCGGCAAATGAAACGCCTTGACCTATTTCAATTAACATTATTTTTCACACCGTTAAAATTTTTCGATGTGGCTATTTTAAATCTGTGTTGCTTCAACTTCATCTAGGGCAAATTACCTTTACTAATCCGTGTTTGTTAATAAACGTCTCGGATACCATACTAGATGCAACTTTATTACAGAAAGTGAAAAGAGATGTCTGATTGAAAAAGCACATCCAGGTGAGTTCAAAAGCGATGGTGTGTGCTTAAAAATTCTAGCTCACTTGCATAAAGGCAGTTAAGCTATTCTATAGATGGCAAGTCAGCAGAAAACAAAGCAAAATGATAAGGAGTCAAAGGATATGCGAAAAAACCTAAAATCAGTGATGTTAAGTGGTTTTTTAATCGCTAGCGCTAACTGCAATGTTGCTGCGCAAGACGCACACATAACGGCAAAAACCTTTACAACAGAGAATCGCTTTCAAATTGTTTCTGATTTTAAAGCACTATTAAGCCTGCCAAATATCGCCACTAACAATACCGATATGGACAAGAATGCAGCATGGATTTCAGCCTATATCAAAAAGCGCGGGTTCACTGCTGACATCGTAAAAGCGGGTGGAGCGCCCTATATTTTGGGTGTGCGCCAAGGGTCTGCCGACGCCCCGAGTATTTTGATTTATGCGCATTTTGACGGTCAGCCCGTGATTGCGGAAGAGTGGGCATCGCCTCCCTTTACTCCAACGCTTTGGACTGATATTCCAGGCAGTAATGGAGCGAAAACAATTGATTTTACGCCAGATAATCTAGGTCCTATGACCCGTCTAGTGGCCCGCTCTGCCGGCGATGACAAGGCACCTGTGATAGCACTTATGGCAGCCATTGATGCTTTAGTTAAAGCTGGCGTTATGCCAGATATTACTATCAAGTTAATACTTGATGGCGAGGAAGAGCGCGGTAGCCCTACCCTTGCTGGCGTGCTGAAACAAATCAAAAACGAACTAGCCGCCGATGTTATGCTGTTTTGCGATGGACCTATGCATCAATCGCGCCGACGCCAACTGGTGCTTGGTGTGCGCGGAGCGATGTCGGTTGATTTAACAACCTACGGTCCAAACCGACCATTGCATTCAGGCCACTATGGTAATTGGGCGCCAAATCCAAATGAAATATTAATGCGCCTCCTTACCTCGATGAAAGATGCCGACGGCAAACTCGTTGTCGCAGGCCTGTTAGAGGATGTAAGCCCCATCAGCCAAGAAGAGAGCGCCGCAATAGATGCCATGCCCAGCATTGATGAACAGTTAGAGAAGGAGCTAGGCGTTAAACAACGGGACGGTATGGGCCAACGAATAGAGCAACTGCTTATGCAGCCCGCTATTGTGGTGCGAGGCTTGTATGGTGGTGGCGTTGAAGAACAGGGCCGCAATATCATCGAACCAGAAGCAAAAGCCTCATTGAATGTCAGATTGGTTGCGGGTCAAACGCCAGCACGCGTTGTTGAGCAGCTAAGCGCGCATTTCAAAGCTCAAGGGATGACCATCGCAGAAACGGCCCCAGTGCCGGGGGCAGACCGCGCCACATGGCTAAAAATGAACGTGCGACCGGGTGGATACCGCGCATTTAGAACACCTGTCAATACGCCTATTGTTCAGCGCCTAAAAAACATTACGGATGTACTTGGCAGTGAAGAGACCTTGGTCACGCCGACAATGGGTGGCTCGCTACCGATTTACTTGTTTGAAGATAATTTAGATATGCCAATTGTTATTCTGCCCGTAGCTAATCACGATAATAACCAGCACGGGCGTAATGAAAATATCCGTCTAAAAAACCTATATGATGCTATCGAGCTATATGCCGCTATTCTCGAAGGCATGGCGGCTGAGAGATAAGCATAAACCATCGGGACAATTCTCTGTCAGCACATACTCGAGTGCCGAAGTAGAGGAGGTCCCGCGCTGACCCTGTTTTGTGCTTTATTTCAATCTAAAGATACCGATGATTATACATACAGCGCCGCCGATTAATCCTAGCCACGCTTCCATCGGCGTATCACCACTAAAAGTACGCGTAATTTGCGAGCCAGCGGAGTCATAAACATCGTAGCCCCAAATACATAAAGCCGTGCCTATTATGATTAAGATGATACCGAGCAATTTATTGTTCATAGTGTTTCCTTACTTATTATTTTATCGCGTACTATGTCAATTTACGCGAAAAAGTCAAACTACCTGAATATATGCTCTTGCTAATCGACTTAGAGCTTTCTTGCTTTAAAACGCTTTCCTTTGATACGACGCTCTCGAAATTGGTTCAATGCTCGCTTTACGCTTCTCGCTTTTATGGCAATGTAGGTATGGTTAGCAGAAATAGAAATTTTACCAATATCTTCGCCGGGTACTTCAGCTTCTTTAGTTAAGGCACCTAGAATATCCCCCGGACGCAGCTTATCTCGTTTACCACCATCAACTGCAATACAAACAAACTCAGGCTCTCTTATACGGTTTGCATGGAAGCGCACACCTTGAATATGAAGTTTGCTAATTTTGGCATCTGTTTTTGCTGCTATTTCGTCTAACTTACCTTCTTCGTTATCATCTATTAAGGTGATCGCTAGACCTTTCTCTTCCGCTCGACCTGTGCGTCCAATTCGATGTGTGTGAGTATCAATATCTTCACTAACTCTGTGATTAATAACTAAATCGACGCGCTCTATATCAAGTCCGCGCGCAGCAACGTCAGTTGCAACTAACACGCTCACCGTTTTATTCGCAAAACGGGCGAGTACTTGACTGCGCTCCGACTGTTCTAAATCACCGTGCAAGCCTACAGCGGTAAAGCCCATTTGATATAGTTCATCACTGAGTTCTTTGGTTTCACGCCGAGTACGGCAAAACACAATCGTCGATTCAATTTGATGATGCGTAAGCAACGCTGCCACTGCCTGAGTTCGATGCTCATTGCTAATACGATAAGCCTGCTGCTCTATATTCGGCGCAGACTGTCCGTCTTCAACTTTAATTATCTTGGCATTGCGCTGATACTGGTTCGTAATACTCTTGATTTGCTCTGGGAAAGTAGCAGAAAATAATAAGGTTTGTCGTGTTGCCGCCAAGGCCGTTTGTGAAAGATGATGCATCACCACCCGCATTTCATCTTCAAAACCCATATCGAGCATGCGATCAGCTTCATCGAGCACAAAACAATTTACTTTTTTTAAGCTTAGCGTGCGCTTACCAATGTGGTCCATAATGCGGCCCGGCGTTCCCACCACCACGTTTGCACCGTAGCGCAATGACACTATTTGCGGCCCCATCGGCATACCGCCAACTAGCGAAACCACTTTTAAATTAGGCATACGTTTTGCCAATAAGCGAATTTGCTCAGCAACTTGTTCGGCTAACTCACGCGTTGGACACATAATGAGGCACTGTGGGTTTTTAGCTTCAACATCAATTTTACTTAACAGCGCTAGTCCAAATGCAAGTGTTTTACCACTGCCTGTTTTCGCCTGCACCGCGACATCGGCGCCAGCCAATACATCTGGTAAGCAGGCCTGTTGAGTTTGCGTCATATGCGTAAACTCGAGTGCATTTAGAGCTTCCATCAAAGGTTCTGATAAACCTAAGCTAGAAAATGAAGTGGCGCTGTTTGCGTCAGTTGATGTCATGCTAGTTTCCATTGTAGGGTTTCACCTGCAAAAAATGGCACTATTTCATCGCGGGAGCTATCAAGAGATCTTTCAGAAGATTTATCAAGATTCCGATCGAAGGTGTCATCAAATGTCGGTAATTTAATAGTGCTAGGAACTTCCCAGCTTTGTTTGTTCAGTGTGATAGTGCCGCTATTACGCGGCAATCCATAAAAGTCAGGACCGTAATGGCTTGCAAAGCCTTCGAGTTTGTCAATTGCATTGAGATCTTCAAATACCTGTGCGTATAACTCAATTGCGCTCCAAGCGCTGTAGCAGCCCGCGCAACCACAGGCATTTTCTTTTTTATGTTTTTCGTGTGGCGCTGAATCGGTGCCAAGGAAGAATTTTTTCGAGCCTGAGGCAACCACCGCTCTCAATGCTTGCTGATGAGTGTTGCGTTTTAATACCGGCAGACAGTAGTTGTGAGGCCTGATGCCTCCCACTAATAAATCATTACGATTTAGCAGCAAATGTTGCGGCGTTATTGTTGCCGCCACGTTATCTGAAGATTCAAGCACGAAATCCACCGCGTCTTTCGTTGTGATATGTTCAAACACAATTTTTAAGTTTGGAAAATCATTTACGATGTCACGTAAATAAGTGTCGATGAATGCTTTTTCACGATCGAATATATCAATATGCGCTTCGGTTACTTCACCGTGAATAAGCAGCAACATACCGACTTGTTGCATTGCTTCAAAAACGGGATAAAGCGCCTTTATGCCTTTGACTGCAGCATCTGAATTGGTTGTCGCCCCAGCAGGGTATAGTTTGGATGCAACAATACCCGCTGCTTTAGCATCTTTAATTTCTTGCGCAGTAGTTTGGTTGGTCAAAAACAACGTTACTAATGGCTCAAATTCAACACCTTGAGGTACCGCATCCAAAATGCGCTGTTTATACGCTAAGGCCATTTGCGTTGTGGTTACCGGTGGCACCAAATTAGGCATTGCGATGGCACGCTTAAAGCAGCGTGCAGTTGCAGGCACCGTTTCTTTCAACATTTCGCCGTCACGAAAATGTAAATGCCAGTCATCAGGGGTTTGAATAGTAAGCGATGTAGTCATGCCAAATCCACCATGCATAAGTGTAAAAAGGGTTCAAAAAAGAATAAACAAAAGGTGTCATAAAAGGAGCCGTAAAACTCGGGCAATATTATGCCTTATTTGAAGCCTAAACGGGCAAAAAACTATTCTAATTCATCAGAACTTTTGTTTATCAGGCTATTTAACGGGATCAAGCTGAGTTTTGCGATAAACAAAGGGGTATCTTCGTTGGCGTAGGCAACACATTCTTGAGTGACACGCTTTTTGCTGCTTGATTCTGGACCAAACTGATTGGCATCCTCAGAAATATCGGGACCGACCAGGATATTGATCGCATCGTTGCTGCGCAGCTCTTCAAGCTGCTGCTTATCAATACACAACTTTTGACTTACGTAAATCATTGGGTGAGAAATTAAATCAATATCTTCAAACAATGCTCTCTCGAGTAATGCCGAGGAAATTAGCCCCAGTGGATACATTTCAGGAAAATCGACTTTGTCCGCAAACTCATCAATAAACAAGCTTTGCTCAGCACCGGCACTAGCAAGGAAGTTTTTCGCGTTGCCCACAATCATATATTTTCGTTTTAAAAAATACTTGGTACCCGGCACCAGTTCTCTATCAGGCAAGTTATTCAACATGTGCATAGGCGGTAAATTACTTGGCAAGGGCAAGGTCATTTGATTGCCATCGCGCTTAAACCCTACGATAGCAGGCTTTTTATTTGCCTTGAGAATTAAGCGTCGACTATAGGTGCTAGGGCCTTCGCCGCTTGACCATTTCCCAGATTTAACGCTTAACGTCACTTCATCATCGGGGCGCACACAGTTTGCAAAACTAAACTCGTAAGCACTGAATCGAAATTGGTCTGTATCTATTTCACTTGTGCTATTCATTGCCAACAGTCTGCACTGATATTCAATAAAGCACCCTAACTGAAAACTTAGTGCAATAGGCCCCTCAAATGGATTGCCGCGTAGCCAATGCCAACGACTTTTGTCGTGAAACAAGTTGAAATCATCCGTTGAGTTTCTGGCAATATCAATATGGAGTTGTGACATCAATAGCATGCGTTTCTCTCATGGTTATTTACGAGTTAATCAATTCTTCAAACAGGTGACAAGAATGTAGGCGATAAAAGAGAAACTAGGAGATTACAATTGTCGTCCGTTATTCCGTTATCGACTCAAAACAATTAATTTGAAATGTTTATTAGTTTTAGCATGTTGTGAATAAAAAACAAGCACGAGTTGAAACCAATATTTGTGTTGCACTAAACTAAAAGAAGCACTAACAAAATGAAAGAAAAAAGGATAATCTTCTTTCTATAAGCAAACCTAACTATCGTAAAGATATTCTTCATTTAAAGACATCGGAATTCATGCCGCACGCCATCAGTATTAGTAACATCATGCCAAAGCCTACACTAGCCAATAAAATCTTTGTTTGGTTTCTTGACCGTTTGCTTGGTATCAAAAAAATGGATACGTTATATCGCCAACACAAAATGCAGGGCTTGAGCAAAGAAGACTTCTCCGACCGGCTGATAGAAATACTTGAATTGGATATTCAAGGTACGAAAGAGTTACAAAGTAAGATACCCAAAACAGGCCCCGTGGTAATAGCAAGTAATCATCCATTCGGGGGTATTGAAGGGGTAATACTTGCGCGTTTAATTGGTGAAGTGCGCCCCGACTTAAAAGTGCTGGCAAATAAAGGCCTCGGCATTTTTAAGGAAATTTCTGATTACTTCATCTTCACTAATCCACTGTCTGCAAATGATCCGAAAAATGGCCCTTCGCTGCGTCACTGCGTTAAACATGTGCAATCGCAAGGCGCTCTGCTGATTTTTCCCGCAGGAAAAGTATCGTATTACCAAAAAGCCAAATCAGGTATTAGCGAACATATTTGGAATAAGCTTGTTGGCCGTCTTGTTAGTATCGATAGCTGCCAATTTGTGCCAATTTTCGTCAATGGCCAGAATAGCGCTACCTTTTATCGTATTGAAAAAATTTACTTTAAATTAAGAATGTTATTTTTAGGGCACGAATTGCTGAATAAAACTGGCGCTAAGATCATCATTAACACCGGTAATGCTATTCAACAAAAGCAGTTTGATAAACAACTTAATCACAGCGATAAAGCCATGTTGTGTAGAGCCCTGAGTTATGCTCAGGATCATCGCTGGCGTTACCAATGGTCTGCCGATACGGTAACAGAGCAGTTACCGATTATTGATGAAATTAAGCCTGAACAATTAATCAGTGAAATTAAAGCGTTGCCAAATGAACAACTGCTGCTTGAAAACAAGGAATATTCGGTTTATTTCGGCTATCAATCTCAACTACCCTTGGTAGTCCAGGAAATTGCTCGATTACGTGAAATCGTTTTTAGAATGCATGACGAAGGTAGCGGACAGGCCTTAGACACGGATAAGTTTGATGCAACGTACACACATTTATTTATCGTTAAAAATACAGAGCATAAAATTGTCGGTGCGTATCGCATGGGACTCACTGATAAATTAACGGAACAACAAGGTCCCGCTGGTTTGTACTTACAAAAGATGTTCAATTTCAAACCTAGCTTTGTGAATCAACAAGGTCCATGTATGGAAATGGGTCGGTCTTTTCTGATTCCGGAAATGCAAGGATCATATCAAGGTTTGCTGCTGCTTTGGAAAGGCATCGGCCGATTTGCAGCTAAATTCCCTCAATATAGAACATTGTACGGAACGGTATCCATTAGCAAGTTATTCGATCCGCGCAGTGTCAAACTCATTGAGCAAGGCTTAATAGATAAACAAAGTGCATCGCAAGTCGAAGCGGCAAATCCATTTGAGTTTACAAGCCATATAGAAATTGACGAGTTAGCTCAAAAGGTCAATTTAAAAGATCAATTGAGTGCATTTTTAATGAGCATAGAAAATGACGGTAAGGACATTCCTGTGTTGGCGCGTCAATATCTAAAAATGGGCGCTAAATTTCACGCCCTTGGTATCGATAAAAGCTTTAACCACACACCGGGCCTTTTGCTTAGCGTGCACTTCCCTAGTGCCCCAGAAAAATTACTAAAACTATACGTCGGCAAGGATTATGAGGCTTATCGCGACTGGGCCCCAACTGAATAGCATCAGTTCTTTTTGGTGTAAGCCGCAATAATAACAATTCGCTGACCGTTCACTTTACCCTCAATGTGCAAAGGGTTATCGCTAAGACCGATGTTGCGCACAGGCGTGCCGCGTTTAGCCGTAAAGTTTGCGCCTTTCACATCCAAGTCTTTAATGATAGTGACAGCATCACCAGTAGCCAATGGAACACCGTTAACGTCAAGCGTTGGCTCGCGGTCGTCTGCTACGCCTGAATCAGCCCACGCCTTAGTTTCGTCATCCAAATACAGCATATCAATTGCATCTTGTGCCCACGACTCTGCGCTACATTTATGCAGTAGACGATAGGCCAACACCTGCACTGCTGGAACGGTGGACCACATTGCATCGTTCAAACAACGCCAGTGCTTCATATCTAATTCAGCAGCGTCTTGAATCTGCCCCAAACAAGTGGCACAGACCAATACAGCGCAATTAGCGGTTTCATCAGGTGAATGCGGTAAAGGGTAAACCGACAGATTATCGGTGCTAGTGCAAAGCTCGCATTTGCTTTCGCTGCGATCATGTAAAGTAGTTTCTATAGACATAGTTTAGTGCTGAATAAGGTGTCATTGCGCGCATAGTAGCACGCAAACACACAAAAATAATGTGGAATTATTGCACTCTAGTAATTTGGGTGTTCGATTTTGTTGATGGGATACAGAGGCGATGCAATCTACGCTGAATGCGTCAAATGCGTTATCGTAGCGGGAGCGTAACCAAAGAATTCCGGTAAATCTTTTCCCTGCATCTTTCGAATTATGCGAATTAACGCATAATGATGGATTGCGTGACTTGCCACAAAAACGAGCTCTCTTTCAAAGGTAGACTCACAGCTTGTCGACTTAGTGTCACTCATGTCTATTTCGGTAAGTACTGATACACGCTGATTGGATAACTGATTGCTACAGGTTTGGTTTAACCATTCCGTTATACTTTTAAATGCCGCAATAGCTGCTGTTGGGGAGAGTTCAATATCGCTATGTCGATTGCGTTTGTTATAGTTAATGTGACCGCTACAACTCGCTTCCTTCAAGGCTAGAAAATGGTCAATAATATGACGGATGTGGGTACCAATACTGCTAGTAAAGTGCGGAGCTAGCACTTCTTTGTAATCGCTAAGACTGATGTCATCAAGTAAGCTAATTGCTTGTTCTACTACTTCTACATAACTTTTTGACATGTTGTCCCTTTGACTATTTGGTTCTTATTATTACTTGGTGCAAAGTTCTGATTAACTCATTTATTTTGCTTCCTTAGTGTAGACCCTAGACTACTATAAATTATTTCATTTTTATTATATTTATCTCAAAATTAATGACAAATTCAGTTTCAACGCCCTGATTTTACGTTTAAATCGATCTTGTCGTAAACAAGCGTTTCGAGACTAACTTCCATCCTTGTGCTCAAAACAGTCACTTATTCAACTTTTTTTCTTTTTCCGTTGCATTCTAATGTTACTTTTTGCGAACGTTAAGATTTGCTAATTTACACCGAATCTCTACACTACTAACACTTTAAACCGTGACAGCCCGATGAAGGAAAACGTCTCCGCATACGTATTCATTCATCAACATGGGCCGTTTGCTGTTACATTTATTTAACTATCTATAGAGATCATCAAGATGACAGAAATTCCTATCCATGACCACTACCCTCAAGCTAGTCAACTCGTTTACGGTTGCATGGGATTGGGTGGCGGTTGGAGCGATGCTCCGGCAGAAGAAAAAGATGTGAAGGAAGCGCAGCAAATTATTGAAACTTGTCTAGAAAATAAGATAAATGTATTTGATTTAGCTGATATTTACACATTCGGAAAAGCCGAGGACGTGGTTGGTCAAGTACTCAAAGCAGCGCCTTCTTTGCGTAAAAAAATGGTGTTGCAAACCAAGGTTGGTATCAAGCTAACACCCACACATAATGTTAAACAATATGACTTATCACCCGAGTGGATAACGTCTGCGTTGAATAGCAGTTTGCGACGCCTACAATCTGAGAATGTTGATGTCCTGTTTCTTCATCGCCCTGATCCTTTAATGGACCTTGATGACTCAGCTGAAGCGCTCGAAAAACTGCACAAGCAGGGTAAGTTTTCACATTTGGCAGTGTCGAATATGCACGCTGGTCAAATTGCGTGGCTACAGTCGGCAATTTCAGTTCCAATTATTGCGAATCAACTGCAAATGAGCTTGCAGCATGCCGACTTCGTTGAAGAAAGCATTACGACCAATATGAAAGAGGGCAGCCAAAGCGGATTTCCGCGTGGGACGATGGAATTCTGTGAGCAACAAAACATCCAATTGCAAGCTTGGGCACCTCTGGCACAAGGCATTTTTACCGGCAAGCCAAGCGCCAGCCCATCACCTGCTGAATTGGCCACAACAAAATTAATTGGTCAACTTGCCAATCGATATTCCAGTAATCCGAACGCTATATTATTAGCTTGGTTATTGAAGCATCCATTCAATATCCAGCCAGTGATTGGCACGACAAATGTAGGTCGGATAAAGGAATGTGCGCAGGCGGGCAAAGTCAACTTGTCGCGAGAAGACTGGTATTTGTTATTCCAAACTGCCAGAGGAAATGAAGTTCCTTAGGCTTCTATTTGACGAATAGACGAATAAATGAGATGCAAATAAAAATAGTCTCGCATTATTTGTTATTAGAAGCGCCAGTACTCAACATGAAGACACGGAAACAGCATTGAAATGAAAATACGCAGTTTAGCAAATACTTACATCATAAAAACATTGATTCTCAGTTCAGTTCTGCTTGCTTTGGGCGCTTGCTCGCAAAAGTCGAGTGAGTCATCTAAGGCACTCGACGATAGCATTGCAGCCAAAAATACCGAATACTTAACGCGAGATATTAAAGACGATATTTTTTATTTTGTGATGCCAGACCGTTTTCACAATGCCGATCCGAGCAATGACAACGGCGATCCTAATCGACCAATTTCTTTTGGTGGGCTTGATAAGACCTCCAAATGGGCATTTCACGGCGGCGATATTCAAGGAATTGAGGCGAAGCTAGACTATATTCAAGACATGGGAGTCACCGCAATTTGGATGACACCGTTGCTGAGAAACCGCGCAGTGCAAAGCGACGGCTTCGGCCACCACGGATATTGGGTCATCGACTTTACGGAAATTGATCCCCATTTCGGCAGTAATCAAGATCTCCGCAGTTTAATTGATGCAGCTCATGCGCGCGGAATGAAAGTCTTTTTTGACATTATCACTAACCACACCGCTGATGTTATCAAATACAAAGAATGCCATAAACTGGACGGTACTTTCATAAAAGACGAGCCAGGCTGTCAGTACAAGAGTACGGAACAACTCCAAAGTGGCGACGTCTACACGCCTTTCGTACTTGATGCTGAAAAAGCCGTGAAGTTTCCAGAATGGCTAAACGACCCTAAGTATTACAACAATCAAGGAGATAGTTATTGGCAAGGCGAAAGTGTTGTCAACGGTGACTTTGCTGGGCTTGATGACCTAAATACATCCAATCCTGACGTTGTTGAGGGGATGACAGAGATCTTCAAAAACATCATTGATGAATTTAAACCAGACGGATTCAGAATCGATACAGTCAAACACGTTGATTTAAGCTTTTGGCAAAGTTTCGGACCGGATATTGTTGCGCATGCCAAAAACACAGGTATTCCTAACTTTCATATATTTGGAGAAGTGTATGATGGTAACCCTGCTGTATTGAGCAAATTCACTACCGCTGGAAAATTGCCTTCTGTGCTAGATTTCGGTTTCCACTTTAACGTGAAAGACAGTCTTTTTCACAATAAAGACCTTAACCGACTGGGGCAGTTATTCGACAATGACGATTATTATCGAGATGCCGATTCATCACCGGAAATCCTCATGAACTTCTTAGGCAACCACGATGCTGGTCGTGTTGGTTTTTTTATCAATCAGGGTTTCGACAGTGCTTCAGAAGCTGAAAAACTGCAGCGAAGCGTGCTTGGTCACGCATTTATGTATTTGTCACGCGGCATACCTGTTGTGTATTACGGTGACGAACAAGGCTTCACAGGAGATGGTGGTGACGTTGACGCGCGCGAAGATATGGATGCCTCTCTCGTCGAAGTTTACAACGATAATAAGCTGATAGGTTCGCGTCAAACGACCGCCGAAGATAACTTCAATCAGAGACATCCTATATACCAGTCCTTGCAAAAGTTTGCGAAGCTGCGTGAACAACACAAAGCATTGAGATCAGGTCTTCATCAAAATAGAATGATAGATAATGCCAAAAGAATCGTCGCGTTTTCTCGTATTGATACTGATGAAAAAGTAGAGTACTTGGCTATTTTTAACATGGGCATGCAAACACAAAATGTGTCACTAAACGTTGATTCATTTAGTTATTCGAGCGTTTTTGGTAACAACGCAAAAGTACAACAGGGAAAATTAACCACAACCTTGGAACCCTTGAGTTTTGTATTATTAAAAGCTGATCAAACACATAAAGGCAGTGAAATATTTAATATCACAATGCCTGGAACGTATATTGATAATAAGCGCTTGTTTATTCCTGTGAATTTAACTTTTGGCGAACAGAAAGCATTGCCTCTTGCCGAAGTTGATTTTTACCTTGTGGACAAGGATGGAATCGAAACATTTATATCTATGGACAATACGCAGCCTTATAGAGCTATTGTGATGCCAGAAGCGATAGCATCGATGGAAGAGTTGAAAGTGCTTGTGCGCGATGGCAGCGGTAACGAAATGAGCAAACGTTTCGCATTTTAGCCGGCTTTAGATATACTTCGATAAAGTTTACTAATGCGGGAATCTTCATGCAGAACAATACGATAAGACTGAGAAGAATATACACGCTGGCGTCAAGGCTTCAATCAATAGTCCTGAGTACGGCAGCGCTTTCTTTGTTTTCAATTATGGCGCTTTATTCAACTAAAACGCTGGCGAACGAGTTAGCTCAAGATAACGCCAAACGATTGTCGCCAGCTAATGTGTACGAGCAAATCATGCCCATGCGTGAGCGTTCAGCTACCATCGATAAACTATTAAGCGACAAACTAAACAATACCCTACCTGAGCTTATGCGCAGAGAAGGTATTGATATGTGGCTTTTAATATCGCGCGAATATAATGAAGACCCTGTATTGAAAACGATGCTGCCGTCAACTTGGCTCTCAGCCCGCAGACGCACTATTTTACTTATTGTAGACCCAGGCGAAGGCAAACCATTAGAGCGCTATGCGGTAGCTCGTTATCAAGTAGATACCTTGTTCAAAAAAGCATGGGATAAAGAAGAAGAGCCTGATCAATGGCAGCGACTCGTGGATTTAATCGCACAGATCAATCCGCAAAAAATTGCCATTAATAAGTCAGAGCATTTTGCATTAGCCGACGGCATTACTGCTACCGAATATCTTGCCTTCAGCGAAAAGTTAGGCAATGAGCTAGCTAAGCGAATAGTTTCTTCAGAAAAGTTAGCTATTGCATGGCTAGAAACCCGCACTCAACTTGAAATGGAGCTCTATCCAACCATCGTTAAAATTGGCCACGCTATTATTAAAGAGGCCTACACTAGTGGATTTATAAAACCGGGGATCACCACTACTGACGATATCGTTTGGTGGTTGCGAGACAAGAGCCGCTCATTAGCATTAACAAACTGGTTTCATCCTAGCGTTAGCATTCAAAGAGCAAGTGCAGAAAAATTTAATCATATCCAAGCTTTTAGCAAACGCGCCGAACCTCAGGTAATTCAGCGCGGCGATTTGTTGCATATGGATTTTGGGATCAACTATTTGCGCCTCAATACCGATCAGCAGCAACACGCCTACGTGTTGAATGAAGGGGAACTAGATGCACCCGATTACTTGAAAGTTGCATTAAAGAATGGAAATCGTCTGCAGGATATTTTCACCGACTTATTTGAAGTAGGTAAAACGGGCAACGAAATATTAAAAGCAGCGCGCAGTCAGGCTGTTGACGAAGGCATTAAACCCTCAATTTATACACACCCTCTCGGATATCACGGTCACGCAGCCGGAACTACGTTAGGGATGTGGGATTCGCAGGGCGGCGTGCCAATTCAGGGGGATTACCCGTTGCATGCAAATACGGCGTATTCAATTGAGCTAAACGCAGCAACATTCATCGAGCAATGGGACAAAGAAATTAGAATAATGCTTGAAGAGAATGCGTTTTTTGATGGTAAGAAGGTTACCTATATGGACGGCAGGCAAACTGAATTTCATTTAGTTAACTAAGACTTTTGCAATCAATTGGCCCCAATTTCGGTCTTAGCGATGAACAATATCGAAATAAATCGATTCATCGGCTGGCTAGGACTGCTTTTGTCTCTAACTAGCGAACTGTTATTGCGGTTTTGCGCCTATGTGCGTATCCAAAAATGTCATTATTTCCTGCAGTGTTTGAATGCGCCCTGCATGAGTTTCTAAGTAATGATTTTCGTCTTTCAGGATAACAAATTTGACATCTTTGTTGTTGGACTTTAGCTCGCTGTGCATCCTCTCTGATTGATAACTACGCACAACGAAATCATTTTCGCCATGGATGAGCAAGGTAGGAGCAGTAAAGATATGCGGAAAATTTAACGGCGAAACGGCTGCCAGCGCCTTGTTGTCTACCTCGCCATTTGCCAGCAACTTTTCCCAATATGAAATGACCCAGTGACCTTTTGAGTTATGATAATCTGCGGAGCTCAGCATCTTGTTAAGATCGCTCACGCCATTCACAGACACCACACAATTGTATAAATCAGGTGTAAAAGCCCCGCCTGCTAGAGCAGCATAGCCCCCATAACTGGCACCAACTATGCAAACCTTGTTTGCATCAATAATTCCGTTTTTTGCCAAATATGCGACGCTATCGCTCAAATCATCCTGCATTTTTCTGCCCCACTCGCCATAACCGGCTCTTTTATGTTCGAGACCGAAACCGGTTGAACCTCGAAATTGCGGCTGCACCACGAGGTAGCCATGACTAGCGATGGCTTGGGCCAACCAGTCAAAGCGAATTCGATCATATGATTCGGGACCGCCATGGGGCAGGATCACCGTGGGAAGGTTCTTTAAGGACTCTATAGATTGCTTGGGAATAGTCAGGATAGTAGGAATTGTCAAGCCATCACGGGCCTTAATATTGAGCTTAGCAATAGGATGAATATCTTCTGGAGCAATATTCGGGCGAGCAGTTGCTATAAACGTGGGTGCTTTATCTGGGGTAAATAAGTAAAAGTCTCCAGGGGAATTAGGACCCTCTACAAAAATAAGTAAATTTTTCCAATCCGGACTCCAGCTCTCGAGCCAAACCGTATGGTCGGGAAATATTGCAAGAATATCCTTCATTCGCTGATCTATGCTTTGCTCAAAAAACTTGTAGCTGCGATTAAAGCCTGAATAGATAACGCCATACACCACACGATTTATATCTGTAATAACATCTTCAATGTCGGCATCATCACGACTCATGTCAGAAAGGGTGAGAGAGGCGTCATTCAGTGACATCAAATAATAGGCAATGCGCCCTGTGTCGTTATTATATTTTAGAACAACGAGGGAATTGAAGTCTGCCGATAGGCCCACCAATTTGATGGTTCTGATTTTTTCGGTTTTAGTATAAATTTCGTTCCAGTCCTTACCGTTATGAACAAGAATAGAATGCTGGTCTTTTATATTGTCATATCTTTCTTCAACCAAAGGTTCACCGTCTTTGCCAACGAAGTAGTCGATAGTATGAATGGAGCCGTGGGAGTGAAACGAGGGACTGCGGGGTTTATTAAGCCGCACATTCATTAAGGAGTATTTGGGTCTTATTTTGTCATGCATGCTGAGTCGCTCACCAGAATGAGCGGCCATATAAAGACGCTTCTTGTCTGGGCTAAGGCCGATGATAGTACTCATATTTAAGTAACCCGGAGTGATCTTACCCCCTTCCTTCAAGAGTACAGTCAGTCGTTCGGTTTTTATGTTATACACATAGGCAGAACTAGTCGTGTATTCGCCTATATAACCCGCGCTTCGACCAAAACTGGACACAACTAGTATCAGTTCATTTTCGCTAACGAAGTAAATATCTTTAGGCTCAATGTCTTCGGCATTCAGACCAGCAATAATTTTTTTCTCAGCTACCGAATAAATAATAATTAGGTTATTTTCGGTGTCTGTCTTACGGTAAGCGAGCCTCTCACCACTGGGCGAGACAGCCATATTTTGTATAGTAGGTAATTCCCCGTAATCCTTGATAGTTGGAGAAGAAAGGTCAATTTGGGTACTGTCAATTGGGGCGCCGTGTAAAGAGGTAGAGTAAGTAAACAGCACGGTTACGATGAGTAGTGTTCTGTTTACTAAATAGAAAAACATGTCCATATAATAAGGCTTCCTTAGTCGATTTCTATAACGCTAATACTTCATTTAGGGGTCTAGCATCTCAAAAACATAACGTTTTAATGACTCAAGCTCAATTCATATAAATGCCAAAACACTTTGGCCTTTTCGCAACGCTTTTTTTGTCGATTTAACGGCTAGAACTCATACCTAACGCTATCAAATCCTGACTTTTTCATCTATTGACCTGTTCCAACATTCAGTTCAACGACCCTGAACCCGACTAAATCAATTCATGTTGCATGGATCAGCTTGACGTTTTGTTCTTCTTATACATTAACGTTTATTTTGTGATAAAACAGAATTGGCTATTTGATGTTCAATTTCGCTTTGCAAAGCTACACCTAAATATTGCCCTTTGGGGCTAATAATTCCAACATACTTAACTTGCTCCTTTTTCATTTTCTTGAGGACGTTAATTAAATCGGTGTTTTCTACTAAAGTAGTCGTTATTGCCAACTTACCAAATGTTTCTGCCACATTGCTTGATGCTATGCTTTCAACAAAATTAGCAATCTTTTGCATATCGTATGCACTCGATGACTCATCCGTCACAAAGGCATCTATGAGCAATAGACATACAAACTTTCCTTCTGAATCGATAACCTCTAAAAAATATAGATTAGGCAAGGCTTTCAAGTATTCAGCCACATCGGAAGCACGGTACGCGCTACTACCTTCAATAAATCTTAAGTACCGAGTTTCTAATTTTTTATCTCTAGTCCAAGTTTGAAGAGCGCTAACAGATTCTTTGTTATCCCCTTGTATATCGGAAATAATAGCTTCAGGAGATTGCACCAGTGTTTCGGAAATAGGCGATTTTAAAGTGCTTTCTAACTCTATACCAAAACCACTAAATTTTGTAATATATCCGCCTGCAAACAAGGCAACGACAATGGGAAGTGCTGCAACGGCGACCCATTGGGCCGGAACTTTTAACATATTCGGTGAATATTTTTGCAAGTAAATAAAGAGCCCTAATAGAATTGCAGAACTCGCCACTCCTCCAATAAGTATGTAATCGTCCATTGCTCTCACCTTTTCAACATGCCGCTGAATGTTTTAACTCAAGTAGTTATTGTCATTATGCTCAATATTTACGCTACATCAAGCAGTAACTATAGGCAAGGGATTAGTCATATGAGACATTTCCGGTGAGTCAATAAAGTAGTATTGGCAGGCTTAACATTGGGGCCGTGACTAACTATCCGTGTCAGAAAATATTTTTTTGTATTTAATGCCTTACGTCAACTAGCGCCTATATGTGGTGCAAGCTTTTGATTATGTCCACTCATACTCTCAAGAAAATTCCACCTGCAGCACGAAGCTAAGGCTCTAGCCATTTCATCAGTCCCATCTTCAAGTTCGTGCTTTATTTCTTTGTTTATCCTTCGATCTATAAAAATTAGCTCGAGTTTTACATAGAGGATCCCTTCAAGTTGAAAATCGAAGCTTTCGTTACTCATAAAGGCATCACTTTCAACGGTTTTGTTATCAGTGATGGTATATCTAGTAGGTTCAGCTAAGCGTTTTTCGTCCATAAATTCAATGTTTAAGAGATGAGCGCCCGTTAATGACAGAATTCGCGTACTTAATTGCTCTGTGAATGCCTGTAAAGTTTGTGTTTCTGCGAATACTAAAATCTCTTTAGACAGTAAACGTTTTAGTTGATAAAGCTCTTTGTTAAAGAAAGCATCACATGACTTTGACACAAAATTATATACCGGCACTACAAATAATGAACTAATAACGGCGGCGAAAAATGCGGTAAATGTTTTATTGCTCAATCCCATGGTTTGATTAAGTAAGGCTTGTAAGCCTTGGTCTAGTCCAGCCCATAATGAAAAAGCAATAATAGAAAGTACGCTTAGCGCGGCAGACTTTGAAATGATTGTTTCCACTTGCCATAATCCGTATCTCATTAAGGCAAAAAATACTCCTAAGCCAACGCAAAGCGCAATTACATATCGGCCAATTAGGAAGCCGTAAAAACCGCCAAAATTGAGTAAGGTAACATACAGTACTAGGCCAATAATAACGCTAAGAAGCATAGTTTTAACTTGTTTGCGTTCTTTGGTGTTTAAGACACTGCGGTATTTCAAAATAAAGTGCACAATAAGCAACAGCAATGTCAGCGAAACTGAGGCGACAAAATAGATGAATGGTAAAAAATTGTAGCTTATAAGCATGAGTGAAACGCAAATACACAGTATGAAATATTGGGCATTTTTCCAAAATCGAACATTAAAGGCCTGAGGGAAGAAATACATAGCAAATGGGCCAATCACGCAAGCAAAGTTGATACGAATGGTTTCAATTTGATTGGCATCGAAAATAATCGAACCAGTGAAGAAAAAGATACTTTCGCAGGCATTTAGTAATAAAACTAAGCTTAATAAATACCCTGACAAATACCGACGGGCCTTAAAAAATAGTAGCAAAGAAAGAAACAGTGAAATAAATAGTAAAAATGCATCAATTGCCAAGTAAACGATATTAAGGATAAAAGATTTGGTGTCACCTCTTTGACCTACTAACGTTTCCTCTTCACCCGAGGTTATGATGGTGACTGTTAGCGTATTTGAAGTATCTAATTTAGCGCAGGTAAGCAACGCTTTTGTATTATCATAGTCTGCTGCATTGCATCCGTTTAGTGACACCAAACGTTCTTCATAAAGGCCTTTATTGCCAAACGCAGAACCATGTGCAGACATAATGAGAAAAGAATTAACTAATGGGTATTTGTAAATACTTACCCCATATTCATGAATTTTCGACTGCGAATTTGCCATTAAACCGACGTTAGCAAATACACCAAGTAACAAAAAGAACGCGACAAGACCTAAACAAACGTAATAGAAACTGTTCGCGAAAAGGCGTACTCTTTCTTTTTTAAAGCTTCCATGAATTGCCGTAGTCATTAAAGCGTTTTTTCCATCGTTAACAGTAAATCCTCTAAGGCGCTACACTAATGGATATTAGAATGCTTTGCGAGTAAAAAAGATACTGTACAGCGCAATTATATGCAAACTTGGCTGTTCATAAAAACCTTTCATAGATGGTTTTCATGTACTTAATTACCTATGCATAAGAATACTAGTAATTTTTTGTCGTCTGTTTTAATCTAATCGCTCACTGTAAAAATTTGAGGTTATCATTATGTCAAAGCAAGACCATTCTCGCCCTTCATCTACAGAAAGTCAGAGTGAGGGCGTTAGCCCGGAAAGTACTGAACAAACTACGCCACCGGCGTCAACTGAAGCTGAAGATTCAGTAACGCCAGAGAGCGACCAAGGCGGAGCTTAAGGCTCACAAATTGAGTATAAGAAATTAGGGGGATTTACCAATAGAGAGCAATCACACTTGAGAAATACCGCCCTTATTATGTCGATGATATACTTGCTGCTTTCTCCGTTCGCACTGTCGGTAGAGCACAATAAGATTGTTGTATCTAATACTGAACAGTTAAGAGATGCACTAAAGGCATTAAATAAAAAATAGAAGCTTGACCAGCATATTGGAGGGGAGATTCTGCATTAAAATCACCGTCCGTTAAATATATTGGCACTGGCTTTACGCGATACAAGTTAGCTGCAAGCACTAATCGTTCCATAGAGCAATTATTGAGTCGGTTAACCCTCGGCAATGTTTCACTATCAAAATATTAACAAGCGAGACCCCAAATAGGGATGTGTCTTGTATTTACTTTTTGCTCAATATAATAGTCCTATGACAGGATACCCATCGTTAAAACTAGTAATAAATCGATGAGCCATGAGCAAAAAACCAGATTTCATCAAAACGATGGAATGACTGCCTTTCTCTATTCTGGTTTATAGTGCAAACCTGCCGTACGCCGTTCAATATTGTAAGGGAAGAATCCGCCTTAATAATACAGTGCCACCGCTAATTTGATAGGGCATTTAATAAGCAAGATAACGCCTTTCATCTTCTGCACTTTTAGACATCTCTTGAGCTGCCAATAAAGCGCGGCGACTTGCGCCGTATTGTCTCATTTCAAAATGCACCTTAGCCAATAAAAATTGAGGCTCATGAAGGTAGGGACCGTGCTTAACTGCACGCTCTGCATATTTTTGGGCTAAGCGAAAATCACCTTGCTCATAGTGTTCATTGGCGATACGCAACCATTGATAGGGGTTGTGGTCATTCACTCCCTCAAGCTTACGCATGTATTTTTGCGCTAAGGCTGGTTGCTCGGTTTGCTTTAATAAAGCAGCATAATTTTCGATAGCATTTAACGATGTGTTGTTTTGCTCAATTAGGTCGTTATATAAAGCCATTGCCGCGTTTTGACCGTGATTTGCCTCGTTTTTCTTTAGTTCGTCATTGATTCGATACGCTTTATTATATAACACGGCTAGCAGATTAAAGGTTTCACTATGGTCTGCGTCATAACCAAGGCCTTTTTTAATGTATGCATAACTCGTATCGTAATCATGCTCAATTAGTGATTGAGCGGCCATATTGCGGTGATACATAGCCAAAAAATCATCATGACTAAGGGTTTCGCCCCTTACATCTCCATCACTGGGAAAATAATCAATGGTGACATAAGGTCGAGTAGTAAAAATAACGCCTTCTTCTTTGTCGGGCTGGGGACCATATACGCGAGTTGTCACGTGAGTTGAAAGCAACAATATATTGCTATGCTTTTCATAAATCGGCCTTGCGTCGACTCTTTGATAACGAATATCCAAGCCTGCATGATTTGCCAAAGCGGTAGTTAGGATTGCCAAAGATAAGCAGTTGCCCGACATAGTTTCAAAGGCTTCGGCCGCATTAAAGGTTTGGCCATCGTAGGTAAAGTTTGCCAAACGCGTAATTAAAAATTCAGAAAAACGTTTTTGCTCTGGTAAATGCGCGTAGCGTGGATTGTTGTAAAACTCGTTAAACTCTTCAGTTTGCTTGGGACTTAACGAAAATACCGTGGCATCATTAACCTGAATTTTTTTAAAAAGAGCACCATTTAAATGTTTTTCTGCAAGCGCCTTATTTTGTGCAACTTGCTTATTGCCTGAGGGCTGCTCGCTCAGTTTAGCGTGTTCTATGTAAGTATTGCTGCAGCCGAACATGAAAAAACATATCACGATTGTAAAAAAGCATTTTATGTCCATTTCGTACTCCGTTTAGTCTAGAACAACACCATCTAGTAAGAAAAACAATGTCAGCTTATATTCGACTTGTCACCCATGTCAAACTTGATGCAGCGCAGTGACATGCGAGTACTGATTTCAAGAAAATACAACGAATACCCTGTGCTTAAAACAAGACTACAGAACAAAAGGGTCAGAGTCTATTTAAGTAAATTACGTTTACATTGGGCTAGCGATAACCCTTAATTTTGGAGCTATTAAGTTGAAAATCCTAATCACCTAAAGACCGGAATTTCGGATCTCTTGTCATTAGCATAGCGAAATTTAAGGTCTGCTTCACGCTCCAAGCCGTCGTAGTTTAAAAATCCTGACAGTCGGCATTTGCCCACTTGAGAGTCTCACCAAACTGCATTGCAACCTCTGTTTCTGGCATAAAATTCTCAGTCAAGCGCTAAACAGTAGAATCACAATTTAACTTGGCCCCTTTTATTAAAATCCTACGATTTGAAAAAATATTGTTTCCTTGTTACCTATTTTTTTAAGAACGAGTGTTTAATCCCATCCTGCGTTCATTACCTCCGCCTACTCTTTGCAATGATTCCGTCGTAGGACTCGAGAGATTTATGAGAGCTAAACGATCGACTCATTTGTACCCAATGACCTACTGCTATGTGCAAGTATTTGCAAAGACACATATGTGAGTGTCATATCCTGCTAGGTAATCACAAATATAATAAATATGAAAAATTCTTGAGTAACGTGGCTCAATATCAGGAGTCCGACAGCGGCAGTTGTCAGTTCAGACTCTAATCGTGCTTTAAAAAAATGGCGAATTTTTTTTCAGCTCTGTTAAAATCGTTGACCAACATGAACACCATAGCGGCTAAGGCATTGTCATACAGGGAGACAATATTGCCATCCTCAACGCTTTCAAGCACTCTATTGGGGAGTTGCTGATTATCAAACCAGTTAACAATTTGCGTCTCAATGTTGCTAGCGATTTTATTTCCAATGAATACAAAAAGATAGATCATCGCCTGGGCTCTCTTATAAGAGTGTGCACGACTCTTTCTTTTGCAGTCATAAGTTAATGCGAGACTACTATCAACGTAGTTTTTTAGAAAACCAGCCGCCCGCTCCATGCGAAGCGGGTAAAAAGCTGGTTCAAACCTGAGTCAACCGAGGAAACTGTTCTCATGATAGTCATTGTGTTGAAACACCACCTATCATAGACGTTTCATTTATTTTATTTCAGTTGGTAGAACTCTCTGCGCAGATCCGGATTGGTGCTAAAAGCCCCACCTAGCGAACTCGTTCTCGTATAAGATTGGCTGTCTCTAACGCCTCTTGCTTTCACACAGTAATGAGTTGCATTGATGCTTACAGCAACATCGTCAGTTCCCGTGAGTGCCTGAATTGCAACCATTACCTGCTGCGTCAACCGTTCTTGAACTTGAGGACGTTGCGCAAAGAAACTGACTAAGCGGTTAATCTTAGACAAACCAAGAACAGTATTCTTCGGAATGTAAGACACCGTCGCTGTTCCGTCAATCGTAACAAAATGGTGCTCGCATGTGCTGGTCAAGCTAATATCGGTTACTTGCACAGGTTGATCGATACTCATTTTATTTTCAATTTGCGTTATTTTTGGAAAGGCCCGATAGTCCAGGCCAGAAAAGATCTCATTGACGTACATTTTAGCAATACGGTTCGGCGTATCCTGCAGGCTGTCGTCAGTCAAATCAAGTCCGAGTGTTTCCATTACTTCACGCATTGCAGCTTGAATTTTAATTCGCTTTTCTTCGTTGCTCAATGCGTTCTCAACCATAGGTGTTTCAAGACCTTTGGCTTCTAATGCTCGGCGGACAATAGTCGCTTCGGCTGAAATTGAAGGTTCAGCTGCTCCGCGAATTTTTATAGCTTCATGTGCTAACATTTGGTCTTCCGGTAAATAGTATGAAAATTATATACGTGTTGAATTGTCAGAAAGGTTTACTTTTTTAACTTAAACTTTAAATAGTCCGCAAGCATTCCTTAAAATTTTCAAAAAAACTTTATTTTGTTCGAATTTAAGAAACGCAGCGTATATCCTCTGAACAACTTTATTTTGAACTTGCATTTTTAATCACCAAAAGGACCCAGCATTTTAATGACTTCCCCCATACTCATTACAGGAGGCGCCCAACGCCTTGGCTTGGCAATTGCAAAAGACTTAATAGCTCAGCAACACAAAGTAATTATAACATACAGAACTAAAAAGCCCGCAGTAGATGAATTAAAAGCGCTAGGGGCGGTGGTAATCCAAGCTGACTTCGCAACGCAAGATGGTATAACAACGCTAATTTCGGACGTGAAAAGTCAAACCAAAACCTTACGTGCTGTTATCCACAATGCCTCAGACTGGGATCAGGAGGCCGATACGAATGACTATAACCAGTTATTTCAAAAGATGATGCAGGTGCACGCAAATACACCTTACCAACTGAATTTAGCGTTGCAAAATATGTTGGCTTCTAATGATGTTGTCAGTGACATTATTCACATGACCGACTACGTGCAAATAAAAGGCAGCAAAAAGCACATCGCCTATGCCGCTAGTAAAGCAGCTTTGCACAATTTAACGCTGTCATTCAGTGCACTACTAGCACCAAAGGTAAAGGTAAACAGCATTGCACCGGCACTAGTCATGTTCAACGATCATGATTCCCCCATCTACCGCGCAAAAGCCCTAAAAAAATCGCTGCTTGAAGTATGTCCAGGCCCACAAGAAGCGGTAAAAGCGGTTAATTATTTGCTTAGTAGCGATTATGTCACCGGTCAAACATTGCACTTAGACGGTGGTCGCCATTTAAAGTAGCCATTACTTTTATTTTTTCGACAACAATTTCAATAAAAAATCACAGGTTCATAATGACAATTTTCCAGCGTCAAAATTCACATTCTTCATTAGAGCAAGCAGCAAAGTTAAAACTAGACTCAGTTTTTAAAACTCCTTTTAAAGTCACGTTGCTTACGGCAATATTTCTAGCTAACGGTTGGGCATCTGCAAATCAACCTACGGTTCAGGACATTGCAACAAATAAGGTCAACACCAAAGCAGAGCAACCGATAGAAAGGATGGTCATTACTGCGAATCGCGGCAAAACCACACTACTTTCGACTGCGTCAAGCGTAGATGCGATTAATTCACGTGCCCTAGATTTAATTGGCCACCAGCATATTAGTCAGGCATTAAGTCGAATTTCGGGCACATGGATTAGCCGTGGTAATGGTCAAGAGCATTTGACTGCAGTGCGCTCTCCAGTGCTAACAGGCGCAGGAGGTTGCGGAGCATTCTTTATGGCTGTTGATGGCATTTCATTGCGTGCGCCGGGCTTTTGTAACGCCAACCAGCTATTTGATGCAAATTCAGAACAAGCCCAAAGCATTGAAGTATTGCGCGGCCCGGCTAGTACCTTATACGGCACAAATGCAGTCCACGGCGTAATCAACATTTTATCACCTGATGCATTTTCTGACGAAGCTAACTATTTAGCTGTTCGAGCTGGGCGCGATGATCACATCAAAACCAGCCTAGGCTTTCGGTCACAGCAAAACAATTCTGCATTTGGTGTATTCACCAACTTAACGCAAAACAATGGCTATCAAGCAGATAGTGGCTACGACCAGCAAAAGCTGACTGCTGTATATGAGCATAAAGGCGACGTATGGCAAAACAAAACATTGGTCGACATGGCTAACCTAAATCAAGAGACCGCAGGGTTTGTTGAAGGATTTGAGGTATACAGAGACGCACAAATTCGCCGTTCAAATCCTAACCCGGAAGCGTATAGGGATGCCAAGTCGCTGCGCGCATATTCTGCATTTAGCCGTGATTTAGACACCGGAAAATTAACACTGACCCCATTTTTACGCTGGAATGAGATGGCGTTTTTGCAACACTTTTTGCCTTGGAAAGCGCTGGAAGAAAATAGCAGCACTAGCGTTGGATTGCAGGCTCAATACTATTATGTAATCGGCGACTTATCGCTTACGGCTGGCATAGATACTGATTTTACGAGAGCAAACTTGAGAGAAAGCCAAGCACAGGATTTTTCGCCGACGATACCCGCCGGCGAGCACTATGATTACGATGTAGATGCCTCACAAATCGGCTCTTACTTGCAATTGCAGTGGCAAATAGAGGATTTCCTGATAACTGCCGGCAGTCGACTTGAATATATTAACTATGAGTATGACAACCTTCTGTCTGACGGGAGCGCATGTGCTGCAAATGTGACAGGCTGCCGATTCTCACGTCCAAGCGACCAAGATGTCGACTTTACCGTTTTTTCTCCGTCCTTATCGCTGCTTTACTCTATCAACAGTGAGCAGTCGATTTATGCGAAGTGGAGTCAAGGTTATAGAGCCCCTCAAGCCACAGAACTATTTAGACTGCAAAATGGCCAAGAAATTACCGATTTAGACGAAGAAAAAATGGATGCCCTTGAGCTAGGTTGGCGTTTGTACACCGACAGTTTTAATATTAACGCATCGGTATTCATGCAAGACAAATCAAACTTTATTTTCCAAGATAGCAATCGACAAAATGTGTCAAATGGAGAGACTGAACACAACGGTGCTGAAGTATCGGCAACGTATAATCTTAATGACAATATCTACATCAATGCGAATGTCAGTTATGCAGAGCATAATTATACCAATGACCTAACGCTGGCTCGTACAAGTATAAAAGGCAACGAAATTGACACTGCTCCTCGGTTTATGGGATCAGCACAATTGGGTTGGAATATAAATCCGTCATTGCTAACTGAACTGTCACTGCAACGCATGGGCAACTACTATCTCAACCCTGAGAATAGCGCTGAATATGCGGGCCATACTTTGTTAGATTTGAATTTGCGTTACGCATACTCTGAGCAATTGGTTTTAAGCGCAAATATCTATAACCTGCTGGATGAAGACTACGCTGAACGAGCGGACTCTGCTTTTGGCAACTATCGCTATTTTGTTGGGCAACCTCGACGAATATTCTTAACAGCAACATGGCAATGGGCGCAATAATCGCTATAATCCTCCCATTCGCGATACGCGCTTGTTTTGTTTAGGAACTGAGCTACTTATGTCTTTCAAAAATTCACAGCCTGCTTTAACCCTTCTTCCCGAATGGGCTGAGCAGGAGGCCGTTATTCTCGCATGGCCAAATCCAGATACTGATTGGAAACCCTGGTTGGTTGACGTTCAGGCAACGTATATTAGTTTAATTAGTGCCATCAATGACGCTAACGCGACAGTAATTTTACTTTGTCGCGAGCAAGAGTTAGGTTTGATAAAAAGCTTAATTCCATACAGAGCAAAAGTACTTTGCGTTACCTGTGAATATAATGATACGTGGGCTCGTGATTACGCATTTTTAACTTGCGAATCGGCCGATGGGAACGTTCCGCTTAGCTTCCGGTTTAACGGCTGGGGACAAAAGTTTGATGCCGCTAAAGACGATAAAATAAATCAGCTGGTGTTAGCCGACTTTTGTCAGCATCCTATGCAGTATTGCGATATCGTCGCTGAAGGCGGTGCGCTTGAAATTGACCAGAATCAACACTTAATATCGACACACTCGTGTTTGTTTAATGAGCTTCGAAACGGTGAATTAACTGAAGAAGAGTATGTTGATATCTTTACGCAACAGCTGGGTGCGGAGAAAATCAGCATATTTGAGCATGGTCATCTAGAGGGCGATGACACCGACGGACATATTGACACCTTAGTGCGTTTTACGCCCCTGCATGGCTTAGTTATTCAAGGCGCATACAATCGACCTAATGATAGCCATTTTGAAGGACTGTTTAAGCTGCGCATGGAGTGTCAACAAGCCTTTCCCACACACGCTATTTATGAACTGCCATTGCCTGATATGCATAATGAAGAGGGTGATCGATTGCCTGCGTCTTATGCCAATTTTCTTATTTGCAATAAGTCGGTTTTATTTCCCATTTATCAGCAAAAAGAAGATGCTGAAGCCCTAGAAGTGATACAGAAAGCTTTTCCAAATCACAAAATTGTCGCTATTAACTGCGCCCCATTGGTTCAGCAATTCGGTAGTTTGCATTGCATTACTATGCAGGTGCCCCAAAATACCTTAAAGCCTGAAATCATTGAAAAAGCACAAAATGGAGTGAGCGAATTATGAGTACACAATCATCAGATAGCTTAAGTAAGAAGGCTGCTTCAAAACAAATGAAATCTAAATTAAAAGTTGGCTTAGTTCAGCAGTCAGTCGCATCCAATAATAAGCTTGAAAATTGGACAAAAAGTGCTGAAAAAGTAAAACAGCTGGCGGCCGATGGCTGCGAATGTATTTTATTGCAGGAGCTACACAGCACGTTGTACTTCTGCCAAGAAGAAGACGTTGACGCGTTTGATTTGGCCGAGCCCATTCCAGGAGACGCAACCGCTTTTTTTGGTGAGCTTGCAGCATCACTCAATATTGTACTAGTGACGTCCTTATTTGAAAAACGTGGATCAGGTCTTTACCACAATACAGCGGTCGTTTTTGATCGCAGTGCTGAAATAGCGGGTAAATACCGCAAAATGCACATTCCGGACGACCCAGGCTTTTATGAGAAATTTTATTTCACACCCGGTGATATGGGCTTTGAACCTATTCAAACCAGCGTTGGTAAACTCGGTGTTCTAGTGTGTTGGGATCAGTGGTATCCAGAAGCCGCTAGGTTAATGGCAATGGCTGGCGCGGATATTTTATTCTACCCAACAGCAATTGGCTGGGATAAAACAGACACGATTGATGAACAAAAGCGTCAACAGGATGCATGGCAAGTCATTCAACGCTCACATGCGGTTGCAAATTCAGTACCCGTTATTGTCGCCAATCGCGTCGGTTTCGAGCCGTCACCGATTGCAGGCGATACCGGTATTCAATTCTGGGGGCATAGCTTCATAGCCGGCCCTCAAGGTGAAATACTCGCGCAAGCAAACAGCAGCGATGAGCAATTGCTTGCCGTGGAACTTGATATGCAGCGCACCGAAAACGTAAAAAGGATTTGGCCATACTTCAGAGATAGAAGAATAGATGCTTACGCTGATTTGACCAAGCGCTGGCGAGACTAAGCCAGACTCATTTTAAGCTCAGCGGATATTAAATATTTTCTGTCCGTACAGAAGAAATTGGGCGGGCTTTTCGGTAATGATACTTTTAATCGCCTTATCATCAACCGAAAGTCCTCCTGTATACTGACCAAAGGCCGGCATAAGTAAGACATCATTAGCAACAATAAAACACTTCCCCGACATGCTGTGCCCTGATTGCTTGGTGCGCATCTTTGGGTGAAAGTGGCCAATAATTTGTGCTGTTATCGTCTGAGTACTTCCACGCTCTTCATTGATTTTTTTCAAGTCTTCTGGCTCGTGCACTAGCAAAATATTGTTTTGCTTAAGGCTTACAAAAGATTCCCCCATGATCTCTTTGGGAATTTCTGGATCATGGTTACCCAGCACCCATTGCCATTTCTGCACAGAACCTACCATGCTATTCAGCAGCTCGATATTAGTGGTTTCCATGCGACTAATCGCATTACCATCATGAAAGCTGTCACCCAAACAAACGACACATTCGGGTTGATAAGTTGCAAGTACCTTTTGCATGTTATCGAGGGTTTTACGCGTGTCCATTCTTGGCAATGGATTGGCAAATTGAGATAAAAAGCTGCCTTTTTCGAAATGTAGATCAGAGAAAATCAACAAATCGAAATCGGGCCAAAAAATCGTACCAGAGGCATCCAGCAGGAAGCGATTATTTGTAAATTCTACAATACAGCTTTGTTTATTACTCAACTTTGAAATTAGCGCTTTTTCAGATATCAAACTGTCTTTCCTGCACCGTTTGGGTTGAGAAGATCTTTCACCTCTTGCAGCATATTTTCAGCCTCTTGATACAAGCTTGCCTGTTCTAATAGCGCCTCAGCGCCCTGACCTTTTACTTGTTCTGATTTTACCGCTAACACAATAGGAATTGCCATCGGTGAAGCTTTCGATAACACTTTAAAATCAAACTGCTGATCAAAGCGAATCAACATGTCGGCTAAACGCTGCAAATCAAGTAACTCTCGCTCAGCATCCTCACGAGTAACGCGCAGGAGTACGTGGTCTGGGTCATGCTCTCGTAAGGTGTCATATATCAAGTCGGTTGAAAACGTGACTTGCTTCATGGTTTTCTTAGTGCTGTGATATTGCTGCTCTATTAATCCGCTCACAATTGCCACCCTGCGAAACGAACGTTTCAGCATCGGCGCTGCCAGCATCCAATCTTCAAGCTCGTCACCTAAAATATCAGGGTTGAATAGCTTCGGAAGATGCGCACTTGTGACCGCTTCAATTGAAGAGATTGAGAGCCCATAATCAGTAATACTGAAACTCAGTGGCTTCAGCCCCATTTTTTCCATTCGTCTTGTTGCCAGCATGCCTAATGTTTGATTTGCCTTGCGGCCTTCAAAGGTATAAAAAAGTGTGTACTGCGTTTTCCTGTAAGGGAATTGTTCAATGAGGACTTTAGTCGTTTTTGGGATCATCGAAAAGCTGCGCTGCAGCTCGAGCCACTCAACCACCTGCGTAGGCATTTTTTTCCATTCTTCGGGGTTATTCAGTAGTTCTCGCACGCCATCCGCTAAGAATGTACTGAGCGGCAGTTGCCCGCCCGTATAGCTAGGAATTTTGGGCTCTTTGGCTTTGCCCGGTTTAGCTTCAACCATCATGTCTTTGATACCTTCAAACCGAAGCACTTCGCCGGCAAAATAAAAGGTATCACCCGGCACGAGTGTTTGGGCAAAATACTCCTCTACCTCACCAATAATTTTACCCTGATGTGAGCGCCGTAAACGCTTTACTTTTAACCTACCCGCTTCGACAATTGTCCCAATATTTTGGCGATGACGCATAATGACGCGCTTTGACGCTGGCTCGAATAAATCATCTTCACGCCTCTGCAATCGGTTATAGCGCTCATAAGCCTGCAGCGCGTAACCGCCGTTTTCCGTAAATTGCCACAATTGATTGAAAGTTGTTCGGTCGAGCCCGCCATAAGGACTTGCCTCAATCACCTGTTGATAAATTTGTTCTTCATCTGCTGGGGCACTGCACAAACAGTTGATGATGAACTGTGGTAGCACATCCAGCGCACCAGACATTGGCGCATCGCCGTCCAACTCATTGCGCTTTATCGCAGTAATCGCCGACTGGCATTCCAAGGTTTCAAATCGATTTGCGGGCACCAATAAGGCTCTTGATGGCTCATCTAAGGTATGATTCGAACGCCCGATGCGCTGCAATAATCTGCTTACGCCTTTTGGTGCGCCAACTTGTATCACCAGATCGACGTCGCCCCAGTCAATGCCTAACTCTAAAGCGGAGGTTGCCACAATGGCTCTTAGCTTGCCCGATGCCATCATGTTTTCTGTTTTTAAGCGCTGTTCTTTGCTTAACGAACCATGGTAAATAGCAATGGGTAACAACTGACTATTTTCATTCCACAGGTGCTGAAAAATAAGTTCAGCTTGAGCTCGGGTATTCACAAACACTAAGGTCGTTTTTGCCTTTGCGATTTGTAAGTAAATATCTTTAACGGCATATTTTCCCATATAGCCACCAAAGGGCATTCGCTCTTTTGATGTGAGAATTTTAATACTAGGCTTAACTCGACTATTCACCTGCAAAACATCGGTAGGTTCACCATTTTCGCCTAACCAAGCTGCTAATGATGCCGGCTGTGCTACCGTTGCAGATAAACCAAAGCGCGTCATACTCGGACTCAAGTATTGCAAACGAGCGAGCGCAAGAGCAGTGAAGTCTCCACGCTTGGTAAAGGCAAAGCTGTGCGCCTCATCTACAATGACAGCTTTGACCTTGCCAAATATGCGAGGTGCATCAGCATAAGATAACATTAGCATCAGTGATTCAGGCGTAATCAATAAAATATTAGGCGGCTTTTTACGCTGTTTTTGTCGCTGATAAGATGTCGTATCTCCCGTTCTGGAGGCCACAGTAATGGTAAGACCAATATCATCAATTGGCTGCTGCAGATTTCGATGGATATCATGCGTAAGGGCTTTGAGAGGAGATATGTAAAGAGTGTGCAGGCCCGTTTGCTCTTGCTTCGCAAGGTCAATTAAAGAAGGCAGAAAACCCGAGAGTGTTTTCCCAGCCCCCGTTGGCGCAATAAGCAAGGTCGATTGATTTTTACGAAACGCATTTACCATCTTTTTTTGATAAGGGCGCAAAACCCAGCCACGCTGTTCAAACCAACGTTTAAAGTTATCAGGAATAGATTTCATTAAACCAATATCAACTCTTTTAAGTGACAAATGCGGGCGCATAATTTGACTTTATTTTGTCAAACATGAGCGAAAGTATGAAATAAACGCACTTAAAAGTGATTTTATTCGTACTCAGAAGTATCGCTTTTTTTGACGACAGTACTGAGTTATATGCAACATCCTCGATATTGGATTAATACTAACGAAAATGGATTATATTGCGAGGCTCTCGATGCCTATATCGATCCAGTTAATCCAGTCCACCGTGCCATTATAACGCATGGTCATGCTGATCATGCCAGAGCGGGGCACGGTGAAGTTTATGCGACTCCCGAGACCATGGCAATAATGCGCATTCGATACGGTGAGGATCACGCAGAGAAGCAGATAGAATTAGCTTACAACGACAAAATAGCCCTAAATAAGGGTGAATTAATATTTAAACCCGCGGGCCACATTCTGGGCTCAGCGCAAGCAGTCATTGATCATAATGATCATCGTTTGGTGATATCAGGTGACTATAAACGCAGCTATGATCCAAGCTGTGCGTCATTTGAAGTAACGCCGTGTGATGTATTCGTCACTGAAGCAACGTTTGGTCTACCTGTGTTCAAACATCCTCCGATTAATCAAGAGGTGAATAAACTACTGGCATCATTGGCGTTATTTCCAGACCGATGCCATCTTGTCGGTGTATATGCGCTAGGTAAATGCCAAAGGGTCATCTTGGCATTACGTGAGCTAGGCTATAGCAAACCTATTTATATGCATGGTGCACTGCTAAAGCTGTGCGAACTCTATTCGAGCTATGGTATCGAACTTGGGAATATTGTTCCGGTTAACGACGTTGAAAATCTTAAATCCTTGGCCGGTGAAATCGTACTAGCGCCACCTTCGGCGCTGAACGACAGGTGGTCTCGCAAACTTCCTAATGTTATGACAGCCATGGCCTCTGGCTGGATGCAAATTAGAGCACGTTCAAAACAACGCCGAGCGGAGCTTCCTATTATCATCTCTGATCATTGTGATTGGCCGGAGCTATTGCAAACTATTGAGGAGGTAAATCCACAAGAAGTGTGGGTAACTCACGGACGTGAGGCCGCGTTGGTGCATCAGGCAAAGTTAATGGGATATGAAGCCAAAGCCCTGTCGCTGATTGGTCGTTCTGAGGGGAATGACGATGATTGAATATATGTTGCTTTCTCTAGTGCTATCAACATCCTCTCTTTATTTTTCGCAACGTGTTACTTCGCAAAGGCATTGTTCGCAACGGCAGGATAAACTCACTCAAAACTTCAAAGGATATTTGCTTTAATGGACGCGTTTTCGAGGCTTGTTGATCAGCTCTACTTTACCTCTAGCAACTTAGCTAAATCAGCCATTTTGCGCGACTATCTGCGCACGACGCCAAATCCAGATAGAGGTTGGGCGATAGCCGCTATTGCCGGCACTCTCAATTTTGATTTATTCAAGCGAAAGCTCATAAAAGATTTGATAACCGCTCGCGTTGATCCCGTATTGTTCGATTTATCATATGATTATGTGGGTGAAATGAGTGAAACCGTTGCCCACTTGTGGCCAAGCAATGGCGAAGCAACGAATGAGCTTTCAAAAAATGTATCATTACCCAGTTTGCATGAGCTCGTCGTCCTTTTTAAACAAAGCAACAAGCAGCAAGTAGAAGAGATCCTGGTAAGCCTACTAGACCGAATGACCGCCCCGCAGCGCTGGGCCTTAATTAAGTTAGGCACACGCGGTTTACGTATCGGTTTATCAGCGCGATTCCTAAAGAAAGTATTGGCAGAATACGCCAACGAATTACCGCAAAATAATATAAGCACCGAAGATATTGAACGAGTATGGCATGGCGTGGAACCACCCTATCTCGACTTGTTTGACTGGTTGGAGGGTAAAGCGGATAAACCCGATGTATCAAAAAAAATTACGTTTCAGCCGGTCATGCTCTCCCACCCGCTAAGTGACAATGAAATCACAACTATTTCATCAGAGCATTGGCAAGCCGAGTGGAAATATGACGGAATACGTGTGCAGTTGGTCTGCAATGAAAACGGTAAAGCCTTGTTTAGCCGCACAGGCGACGATATTAGCGGCAGTTTTCCTGACCTTCTCGATAGTATTGACGAGACGCATGTATCTGGCGTATTTGATGGCGAGCTACTAGCGATGCAAGACGAGCAGATTAACAGCTTCAACCAACTTCAGCAGCGATTAAATAAAAAGAAGCCTAGCAAAAAATTGATGCAAGAAATTCCTGTTGGAATGATGCTTTATGATGCCTTATTTATCGACGGTAACAACCTAAGAGAAAAACCCTTGCGGATACGCAGCTCGCAATTAACAGCTTGGTATGAACTGCAATCAAATAGGCTCTTGAAGCTTTCCGCACCTCTAATTTTTAACACTATTGAAGAACTTCGAGCCCTTCGTGAAAAAGCCAATACCTCTGACAATGGCTACATTGAAGGGCTCATGCTAAAGAATAAAGACAGTATTTATGTCGCAGGCAGACCCAAAGGTCAATGGTACAAGTGGAAGCGAGATGCAAAGCTAGTGGACGCCGTTATCATGTATGCACAAAGAGGACACGGCAAACGATCTTCTTTCTATTCTGACTACACCTTTGGTTGCTGGCAGGATGATAAGTTATTACCCATAGGAAAGGCCTATAGTGGTTTTACTGATGATGAGTTGAAGCAACTCGATAAGTGGATAAGGAACAATACCATTGGACGTTTTGGGCCGGTGAAAGAGGTAAAAAAGGAATTGGTTTTTGAAGTCGCGTTCGACTCTGTTCACCATTCTAAAAGGCATAAGTCGGGTGTTGCACTTCGCTTTCCTAGAATTCATCGAATAAGGTGGGACAAACCAGCAAGTGAGGCTGACCAACTAACCACTCTTGTATCGCTTATTGAGAAGTAGTACAAAGCGGATGCCGCCTATTTATTTGATCGCGTAAAGGTTATCATTCGTTACATTATAATAATCTATGGCAGTTAATCTAAGGACGCAGGCACTTATGCCAGAGAATATCCTTATAGCCTGAACAATAGGATGAACTAATGTCTGGAGCAATTTTTTATCACAACCCTCGATGCTCAAAAAGTCGTGAGGCTTTGGCCTTCGTACAAGAGCAGGTCAAAAACCTGCTTGTTGTAGAGTATCTTAAAACGCCACTCGACAAAGCCGAGCTTTTTGATATATATCAGAAACTAGGCATCCAGTCTGCGCATCAAATGATTAGGTCAAATGAAGCGGAGTTTGATAAAGCCGGTTTATCGGATGAGTCTAGTGATGATGATGTTTTGGCCGCGGTTGAAAAGTTTCCTCGACTTTTAGAACGGCCCATTTTGCTTTATAAAAACCGAGCAGCGATTGGGCGACCGCTCGATCATATCGTATCTTTACTACACGACTAAGTCACCGTCGCCATGGCTGGCGACGGTTTCAATAAAAACTAAAGCCCCGCAGCAGCATAGCTCTCCTCTACTGATTTGATTTTTAACCAACTGCCAACGATGGCTTTTTTAGCATCATTGTTAGCGCTCATTAGAGGAATCTGCCAATTTTTTAATTCCTCTTTGTAAGCTAGTCGACTGTCAGGCCATGTATAAGCCGCTTGCCTAGAAATCATTACCCATTCCGCGTCACTTTGCAGAGGTAAGCGACCTAACTCCTGCCAACCTTTACTGGCTATTCTGGCGTGCACCCCATTTTGACTAAACTTCAGCATAGGGCTTTGGTATTCATCAAGCACAATTAACGAATCATCACCCTCATAGCTCAGCCTGATAGCGGACTGTATGTCTTGAATCAGCATCGCAGATAAGCCATCAATATTGCCCAAGCGCTTTCTATCTAATGTCACCATGGTGCGATAGCTCGGTGGCGCGAGTGATTTAAAGTGGCCTTGTATCGATGACATTTCGTCATTTGCTCGCATATCTATCTTCCAACTATCCTGATGATCTGTTTGCTTGGATAAGCGTTTGTCGTACCAGCCCCAATAAGGCTTTGCGCTGACTGATTTCCAAAGCGGCTTAATCACACCGTCTTTAACTCTCTCTGGCAGTGGCCTTTCACCCGCTACTTGAGTGCTATACCATGCAGGATGGTCGAGGTTACCCTCTACTCCTTGCTCAGAGATCCGCAAAAAAGCGTTACCGTCAGGAGCCAATATTTCTAACCATCCCTTGCCTTTGTACTCCATTAAGATTTCGCTGCCCAGCGGTGAGCTTTGAATCTGTACAACTACATCAGCTAATTTGCTTTGATCAACAACAGGCAACCACTCCCCTGATGCCCCGCTTTTGCCATGTCCCATTACGCTGCTTGAAACCGCGATGAGTATAAATGCGATAAAACATAATTGTTTTTTCATATTATTTTCCTTGGTTCTGCATTGCTTATATACAGGCTCTTGTTAGAAGCTTTAAATACAAGCATTAGATAACGCTGCTGCGACACTTACTGGCTTGGACTCAGATGGCACTAGGTTGCCCTCTTCATCTCTTGCATTTACAAACAGCATGTAGTCGCCTGGTGGAATAACCGCTTGTTGCTTAGGCAACTGCACGACTATACGTGAGTCTCTTCTTCTCACGATCGGCAATTCAACGGTGCGTTGATCACCATCGATCAAATGCGTCAGGTTAGTTGTTCTGACCAATACAACAGACTCAATGCGCTGATTCATTGCGTCAACCGCGCTATCGCCAGTCTTAAACGGAACGCTCAGGCGCTCGCCAATCGACACAGTGCTTCTGACATTTTTAATCGCAGGTCTATCGCCAAATATGTAAGGCGGGCTATATATTTCAAATGACGGATCACGACCGTCGTTAGGTGAAAAACCAGGTAAGGTTACGCTATAAGCATAAGCGGTATTAATAGGCGCGTGTCCACCAACCAATACGCGACCGTCTGGCAATAGTAGTGCAGAGTTATGATAGGTTCTGGGTCTATTTTGTGTTGCCACTTTTCTAAAGGTTTCCGTTACAGGATCATATAGTTCAGCTTCTAGTATTGGGAACCCAGTGCCCGGCAATACCACTTCATCTCTATCTGCACCCGACAGCACTAGAACCTCACCCGTTGGCAACAGAACTCCCGTACCATACCAGCGACCCTGCGTTAAACTGCCCGTTGAGCGTGAATCATATAACATTTCCTCGCCGTTGATAGTTACTGAGTCGATGCGCGCCAAATTAGTGCCTACATACAAGCCCGGACTAGCAGCCACTACACCCGATAATACGCCACCTGCAGTCAAAAATTCGGCCTTATTGTACCGCCCATCTTCATCTGGCTTTAACGGCATCATCATCGAGAATGTAGACCCCCTGAAGCCTGAACCTAAAACCGATTTCGCATCTAACAGCAATGAGGGGTCTTGAATAATGGGAGCAAGTGCTGCCGTTGGATCGCTAAGAAGTTCACTGGTTAATCCACCAAGTAAACCCGCAAGTGACTCATCGACTTCAGAATTGGTCGGATTAAGTAAACTAGCAAGGTCACTTAGGCCAGCTTCATTTAATCGCAGCGGCAAACCCGCATAGCCTAAATCAGCCCACCTGCCAGCCTGCGGATCGTAAGCAGCTGATATATTCCATAGTGCTTGATCATAACTTTGGCCAAAGGGGTTAAAAGCCTGTCCACCGCCATTATAAAACACATGACCATTTGGCAATAAATGTAAACGTGGGTAAAGCGGTAAAGAGCGCTCAGCTAATGCGCCGTTATCAGTCCATTCTCCGCAAGATGTATCATAAGTTTCAGTGACGGTAACATTGCGACCAGAGGTTTCAGGGCGAGTAAGGTAGACAGGTTTTACTAATTTAGTAACACCACTGGCAACGAATACATTGCCATTTTCAAGGGCAAGCGCACTGGGGTACCAGCGTCCAAAGTTCATGTCGCCAGTTTTGCGCCAACTGTTGTCGTCAGGGTTGAAAATACGACTGTTTTTTAAACCTTCTAATTCTGCCAACCCAAGGTTAATAGACTCTCCAGCAAGCTCAGTGTTGACGCCTGGCTCAGCATAATAGTCAGTGCCCCCAACAGCCATGATTTCGCCATTCGGCAAGCCCACTAAGTCTGCACAGAACAGTGCACCATCATTGTTAGTTCGGTCATCTGCAGTGTCGATATCAATAGGCGAAGACATGCCCAATAAGCCAAATAATCCTCCTACAAGCGTCTCTGAATCATTCCCATCAGGATTAGCACCTGCATCCACAGGCGATGGCGAGACCCATGCGGCTGCGCCGTTTTTCATGGTTAACACTCGGGTTTGATCGTTTATAATAGCGCTGCCAATCTCCAACAGCGCATTATACTCAACGTTTTCCGTTCCCTCTAAAGCATTAAAATATAAGACGCGTCCGTCACTCAGCAAGGCGACGCTGCCAGCCGCAGGTTTACACTTTAAGACTCCATCTTCGTTTTCTTCGCACTTTCCGTTGTCGGGATAGTTATTCAATGGATTGTTAATGTTCGTGTTGTCTTGATCTGGAAATTCGCCTGTAATTAACGGCTCTTCAAAAGGCAAGGTAAAAGCACCATTTTGTTTGCATTCTTGCACGCTTTCGCAAGCGGAGTCGATAATCGGGACTGCCCCTTTATTTCGCTCAGCCATGCTTAAATTAGAACATACGGCTAATGACAGTAGCGTCAAAGCTGGCGCAAATTTAATTCGAGTCTTCATTTTTTTTCCCTATTTTTTAGATAAGTTTTAATTAACAGATGCGTATTTTTTGAGTGCACGCAGAAGCCAAACGCACAAACTTGTAAAGTAGATGCATATTTTGTTAATTTTTTGAAAACTATGAACTTGATGTAAAGTCATCCTTGACTTCAATCTTGATTGGAAGGTTTTAAATTTATTGTTATCAGAGAGTTATAATTTATTGTGCAATGCATCAATCAATGCGAGTACAACATCCTCTTGATTGGGCCTCGCTGCAATTTGAGCGCTCAACGGCATACCTTCCGATTGGGCTACGCACTTTTGTGCAGTTAAAATAGCTAAGTCAATACCGACAGTATTCGCTTGTATATCTTTTTTATTTACATGCCCAACGTTTGCCACACCGGCCGGAAACCCGGTCACGTTATGCACTAAACTAAATGTTCCCGCTAAGCCCATCTTTTCAAAAGCCCCATGCAAATATGCAGGTACAGCACTAATTGGGTGAATAACGGCGTCTAGCTTACCTATAGGGGATTTGTCCATAGCAGCAATATATTCCTCAGAATAAGCTTTTCTCTCTTGCTCTAGAGCGTCTCTTTGCAGCAATGTTGTCTCAGCAAGATATTGCATTATACGAGCCTGCTGCTTTTGACCACAAAGCATTAGCAATTTTTGTAAAACTTTACGTATAAAAGCGGGCGCTTTCATCAGCATAACAAGCTTACTTATCTGCATAACGGGTTTATCTTTATCGAGTGGCCCCAGAATGTATTCGCCGTTATTTATCGAGATAGAGCGGTAAAAAATGCTTTCTGCTTTATTTAAATTAGGTGGGTAGAACTCTGTCACACTGACGTTTAACGCTTTTAGTTTATCAATTGTTTTTACAATCGCTTGGCGCACTGGATTGCTGACAGGAAATAAACCATCGTCGATATAGAATCCCACTTTTAAGCTGGCAAGATCAAGGTTTTCAAAGTTCTTAAATGGCGCAACATCCCAACGTCTGCTAGCCGCTCTTTGCATTATATCCAATGCCAATTTCAACGATGCTGCATCTTGAGCAATTGGGCCTACACACGAAGCCACGGGTAGCTTATCTTGAATTGGGCTAAAACGCGTGCAGTCTTTCAAGGTTCCCATCGTTGGTTTAATCCCACAGGCACCGTTTACCGCCGCGGGGATTCTTACGCTACCACCAATGTCTGTGCCAATGCCCAGTGGCGAGAGTCCTTGCCCTATTAGCACGCCTTCACCACCGCTACTGCCGCCGCAAGAGAAAGCCTTATTGTGTGCGTGGTTTGTTCTGCCGAATACCGGATTGTCTGACTCAGTAAATGAGAGTAGCTGTGACACATTCGATTTACCTAATACAACCGCGCCCTCATCTAACAGGCTTTGCACATAGATGTCGTTTCTATCAGGATAATTGTCGCAGCGATTTAGCAGGCCAAAAGTACTTGGCGTGTCGATTAAATCAAAACACTCCTTTACCGTTATGGGCAAGCCATGAAGCAAACCGAGTCGGTTGCCTTGTTTGTATGCTTCATCGGCTAAAGAAGCCTGCTTTAGAGCCCGCTCAAAAGTAGGGACAACTAGCGCGTTTAAATTAGTATCTTGTTGCTTTATCTGCTGAATAAAGTACTTTGTCAATTCGACGCTACTCACTTCGCCACAGCTTAGCAAACCAATGAGCTCGACTGCGCTTTTGTTCTTGAATTCCATCACTTGATATTCCGATATTATTGTTTTTATTATTCGAAAGCCATATTTGTGGCTAAACGCTTATCCTTAACGATTGTTGTGTAATCGAGTTGTGGAGTCCAGACTTTCTTTGCTCTTTTTTGCCTATTCTGCACCTTATTATCTAAAAACAAGTTCCTCTAGTCTTCACTCACTTATGGCTGAAAGCCCATTAACAGCTTTTTTAGAAAGCGATGTAACAACTTCTAACAATCTAATCGACTGATATCCTTGTGTAATTGAATTATTTCTAATAAGTTAAGGGAAGTGCTAATAATTACACGCTTCTACAGTGAAGCTCATAAGTGAGGACATATGTCAGGACAAGGATCAGGTGGTAACGTAATTGCCGCAATTTGCTCATTTTTTATTCCCGGATTGGGTCAGTTAGTACAAGGCAGAATTTTAGCAGCCTTGGCTTTCTTTGTTATTGCTATGGGAAGCTATGCGTTGTCAGCAACCGTTATTCTAATATTCATGTGGCCTGTCGGTGCAATTGCGCACATCTGGTCAATCATTAGTGCGGCAAAATTTCGTTCTATAGATGCTCGAATTCGATAACACAAAGACCCAACATCTTTATAAACTGAGATAACATAGCGCAAGAACTCATTGCAAAAGCCACCTTAATCATAGGTGGCTTTTTTCCAAGAGCTTATCCACTATAACTTTTTCGATTACATCAATCGCTTTTATTCACTCCAAATATATAAATTCAGGCCTATACTTAAACCACGAGCGAGAAATTCGTTTTGGCTGCGAGCCTGCATAGTATAAAAGTGAAAATTCAATTATATCTCTATGCTGTTCGCAATTCGCTTTTTAGTTAATTTAGGGATATAGAACATGAATAAAACAAGATTTTTTTCCACAACACGCATTGCTGGAATAGTCAGTTTACTGATGATGTCGGGTGCTGTTTTGGCAGAAACTACCGAGATAAGCAAGCCAAAAGGCCCGATGGGATCTGGCGTAGCACAAGCTAATCAAGCAAAAACTAACCAGTTTTGGTGGCCAGATCAGTTGAACCTGTCTGCTTTAAGAGATCACGACAGCCGGTCAAATCCTTACGGAGCAGACTTCGATTACGGCGAAGCTTTCAGCAAGCTTGATTTGGCTGCTGCAAAAAGCGATATCAACACTCTTCTCACGACTTCGCAAGATTGGTGGCCGGCTGATTTTGGTAACTATGGTCCATTTTTTATTCGCATGACATGGCATAGCGCCGGTACATATCGAACGTTAGACGGTCGCGGTGGCGCGGGCGGTGGTCAACAGCGTTTTGAACCACTGAATAGTTGGCCAGATAATGGCAACTTAGACAAAGCACGCCGCCTATTATGGCCAATTAAAATGAAGTACGGCGAAGCCCTCTCTTGGTCAGACTTGATGGTATTAGCCGGTAACGTTGCTCTAGAGAACATGGGCTTTGACACCTATGGCTTTGCTGGCGGTCGTGCGGACGACTGGGAACCAGATTTAGTGTACTGGGGTCCTGAAATTGAGATGCTAGCCAGCGACCGTGAAGATCGCGAAGGCAAGTTACAACGCCCTCTAGGCGCTACTCACATGGGTCTAATCTACGTAAACCCTGAAGGTCCTAAAGGCGTGCCTGACCCAATTGGTTCAGCTAAAAACATTCGCGTCGCATTTCAACGTATGGCAATGAACGACGAAGAAACTCTAGCGTTAATCGCTGGCGGCCACACTTTTGGAAAAATGCATGGTGCACGTAAGCCTGCTGATTGTTTAGGTCCAGAGCCTGCTGCTGCGGGTGTTGAAGAACAGGGCCTAGGTTGGAAAAACAAATGTGGTAAAGGCCATTCAGAAGACACGACGACGAGTGGTCTAGAAGGCGCTTGGACTCAAGCACCAACGCGTTGGACTTCATTGTACCTAAGTAACCTGTTGAATTTCGAATGGAAGCAGACACGCAGTCCTGCTGGCGCAATTCAATGGATACCTACCGATGAATCACTGCACAAGTCAGTTCCAGATGCGCATGTCGAAGGCAAGTTTAACGCACCAGTGATGACAACTGCAGATTTAGCACTGAAGTTTGATCCTGAATACAGAAAAATTGCGGAGCGTTTCCTAGCGGATCCAAAAGAGTATCAACTGGCCTTTGCGAAAGCTTGGTACAAGCTAACACATAGAGATATGGGACCAAGCAGAAACTTCTTAGGTAACGAAGTACCAGAAGATATTAAAATTTGGCAAGACCCTATTGCAGACGACACGATGTCAACAATCGACGGTGACGATGTTGCTAAGCTCAAAGCCAAAATACTTGATTCAGGACTCACTGTTCCAGAACTAGTAAGAACAGCATGGGCCTCTGCAGCAAGCTACCGCGAATCGGACATGCGCGGCGGTGCAAATGGTGCTCGCTTGGCTTTAGCACCACAGAAAGATTGGGCAGTTAACAATCCTGCTGAGACAGCGAAAGTTATTAAGGTACTTAAAGAGATCCAAAGCGATGCGAACGGTGGTTTCTTCAATAGTGACAATGTGTCGCTTGCAGACCTTATCGTTCTTGGTGGCGCAGCGGCTATAGAAAAAGCAGCAAAGGATGCTGGTTACGACGTTACGGTACCTTTTACTCCTGGTCGCGGTGATGCAACGCAAGAGCAAACCGATGTGAATTCATTTTCGCTGTTAGAGCTAAGCGCAGATGGTTTCCGCAACTACTTTGACGTAAAAGAAAGCTATAAGTCACCGACTGAAATGCTTGTTGATAAAGCTGATCAGTTGAATTTGTCTGTACCTGAAATGACCGTTTTAGTTGGCGGCATGCGTGCACTGAACGCCAACCATAGCGGTGCAAAGCATGGCGTATTAACATCTAAGCCTGGCACGCTAAGCAATGACTTTTTTGTCAACTTGCTAGACATGTCGACGGTTTGGCAGAAATCTGCCCAAGAAGGTGTGTACGAAGGTCTTGACCGTAAAACAGGCAAGGCCAAGTGGACTGCCACCTCTGTTGACCTAATCTTTGGGTCTAACTCAGAGTTACGCGCGGTATCCGAAGTCTATGCCTTTGATACTTCAAAAGAGAAGTTCGTGAATGACTTTGTTGCCTCATGGGTTAAAGTCATGAATGCTGATAGATAGTAGAAACGAGAACGCCAAATGCCTTTTAGTGGTATTGGCGTTCCTCTATTAGCAGCCATAGTGCTTAGCCATCTATTGCGCCTACACTAACGCTGCTTTTATCTAGGACAACATTTAAAATGCCGCATCATTTATCATGATTGCGGCATTTTTTTATGCCTGACGTTTCTAATTTGCAAGCCCCTCCCTAACGGTTACACTAATCACCCCATAAAATAATAAAAAGTCATTATGAAAAAAATCTTAGTAGTTTTATTGAGTATGTCACTTACGGCATGCGTCGTATCGGTCAATGAAAATAGTGAACGTGTGCAACAGGCAAGCAGCACTACGCAGGCAATTGACGCTAAACAAGGCTTTTCTGAGCAACGTTTACTGCGTATTAACAGCAGGATGCAGGAGTATATTGATGAAGGAAAACTTGCTGGCATCATGACCTTAGTGTCACGCAACAATCAAACTGTACATTTTGCAGCTCAGGGCATGCAGGATAAGGCAGCCGGAATACCTCTGCAGCGTGACACCATTTTTCGCATTTACTCAATGACCAAACCAATAACCACCGTTGCCGCACTAACGCTTTGGGAACAGGGAAAGTTTCATATGAACGACCCCATTTCAATGTATTTACCTGAACTTGCTAATTTAAAAGTATATGTAAATGGTAGTGGCGAGAATATGGTTTTAGAAGATGCTAAATACCCAATCCGCATCATCGATTTATTTACCCACACCGCTGGGTTTAGCTATGGATTTAGCGGTAGCGAAGTTGACAAACTGTATCGCGCATCGCCAATGATGCAACGCAAAACGAAGCCAGAAAATGTGTTAGCGGAACTGGCGAAACTGCCGCTCAATCATCAACCGGGCACCCAATGGAATTATGGCGTCAATACCGACGTTATTGGCTTTTTAGTTGAAAAGCTCAGCAATATGAAACTCGGAGAATATGTAAAACAAGAAATACTGACTCCTCTAAATATGCAGGATACCGGTTTTTATGTGCCAGCTGAAAAGGCACAGCGCTTTTCTAAGGTATATAACAATAACAAAGAGGGGAAAACTGTAGTGATGGAAAACGAGCCATTAGGTGATTTCCTGAGTGATCCGGCAATTCATAACGGCGGTGGAGGCATGGTCTCTACAATTGACGACTTCTTAATATTTGCGCGCATGTTATTAAATAACGGTGAAGTGGATGGTGTTAGAATTTTAGGCCGTAAAACGGTGGAATATATGCGCTCTAACCATCTACCATCTGAACTGCTGCCTTATCGTACTAACGCTGCTGGAGAAGGATATGGATTAGCGATGTCGGTAACCATGAATACGGACGATGTGAAATTTATGAGTTCTGAAGGTAACTTTGGTTGGTCAGGTGCAGCATCAACCTATTTTAGAATAGACCCAGTTGAGAATTTAATCATTATCGGTATGGCCCAGTTTATTCCAGTCGGCACGCATCGCTATTCAGATGATTTACGTAACTTAACTTATCAAGCCTTAGTTGATGAAAAGTAAGTACAAGCGCTTAAACTAGATAACTTGAATGAGTTTGAGTTTGAGTTTGAGTTTGAGTTTGAGTTTGAGTTTGAGTTTGAGTTTGAGTTTGAGTTTAAGTTTAAGTTTGAGTTTGAGTTTGAGTTTGAGTTTAACGCCATAATAAAAAAGGCCTGGTTCAGTACAATACTGAAATCAGGCCTTTGCGTTTAGTAAGCAGTTGAGAACCCTCCTCAACCACCTACTGCATTTTCACTAATCAGATTAGTGCATATTTCTTCTGCGTAACCACACCAAAGGTAATAACAATAGCGCGATCCAACCTGTGCTACCACCATCCTTCGTATTGAACACTGTCACAGTGACTGTTTGTTCAACGGTGTTAATACCATCAGTAGCAACCACAGTGAAGGACACTGACGTTTCACCACTCGTACTAGGAGCTTCTGTAGTGAAAGTACTGCCTGGTACGCCGTTGATAGTATAAGTGACAGTGTCACCTTCAGGATCAGTCGCTGATGCCTGCAATCTTATCGTTAAACCTTCTTGAATTCTTGCTGGCGCGCTAATTGAAAGCGTTGGAGCAAGGTTATTTTTGATCGTAACGTTAGCAGTAGCTCTACTTGAGTTACCATTGCTATCCGTTGCTCTCATTTCAAGAACGACAACAGTGTCTTCAGTTACTTCAGGAGCAATTAGCTTAGCACCTGCAAGACCGTTTCCAGCGATGACTGCTGCTGGGCCTGCTACCTGTGTCCAAAGGATGTCAACTGCATCACCATTTGGCTCAACTACCACACCTGGTAACAATAGTTCGCGCAGTTCCGTCACTTCTAAGTCAGCAACAGTTTCGCCGGCTATAGTAGTTTGTGGAGCACCTTCAACTTGAACATCACCGAACACTTCTGATGCAACAGTTGCTGTACCAGGAATGTTAGTTACTGAAGACATAGCTAGCATTTGGATTGGACCACCTGCATTGTCTTCATCAACTGTTACAGTAAATGAAAGCTGTGTAGGTTCATCTGCGACTGGCTCTAAGTAGAAACAAATTACTGTTCCATCTACTGCGTCAGCACCAATATTACCGATACTGTCACCACCTTCGCCAAAGTACGGCACATAGTGTGTAGTTACGCCAGATGTACCTTCAGCATTTTCATAGCCAATAGTAGTCGGAAGCTGCGCCGCAAAGTTGTGAATCATATCAGTGTAAGCAAATACAAAGTTTGGCTCACCTTCGGCAGCATCGTTATTTATAACGATTTGGAAATCACCTTTATCACCAACTGGAGCTCCACCTGCGGTATATGGAGTTTCCATATTGTCCCACTCGATGATTACGATACCGTCACCACCAGTAGAGGCTACAGTTACGCCGCTACCATTAGCAACGTCGGCAACCATGTCACGCCAAAATGGCGCTATGACTGCGTTTGGTGTGTCAGTGTCAGGTAACAACTGATTAAAGAACTGATTATTACCAACACCGTTACCTAAAGTAATAAAACCATCATCAGTAATTGTAAAGCCGTTGTATTCTGTTCCTAAGAATTGAATTCTATTGCCAAACACAGCTGCTTGGTCATCACCATCAATAGCAGGGTTGAGTCCAATGTTAAAACCAGCTAGGTCTATGTAGGTACCAGCACCAAATGGAACAGCACACATAGCGTCAGAACCGTTGGTAGCAATCCTGTACGATGGCTCAGCACCTAATAGTGAAGGCTGAGTTAAGGTCCACGTAAGTGTATCGCCCTCGACAACAGCATCAGTGCTGCCTTCCTCTAGCGTAACACCCTCTGGTAGGGTTAACGAAATTTCATAATCTCTGTCTTCACTAGTAAAGTTAGCATCAACATCAACTGAGAATTCAAGAGAATCACCTGGTTCTAATCTGTCTAAAGAAGGAGCTGTTACACGAACATCGTCTTGCCCACGCACGACATCAACAGCAATCAAACCAAGGTTGCCAGCGTTCTCAGCTGAAGTACCTAAGTCCATTGCGCCAAAGTAGAGGTCGCCTTCCATACCGTCAACTAAATCCCAAGTCATACGAATATCAAATGGTGTTAATTGTGGAATTGCACTAGGTGCATCAATAGCAAGGTTAGTACCCACTTCACCATCAACTACAGCATAGTTAAGATTGAAAGTGTCAGTTGCATCTTCAGCTGATGCAGCCCAGTTCTGAACGATCATCCAGTACATACCAGCGGCTGGTAGTTCAATGTCTACTCTTTCACTAGCAGAACCTGTTGCTGCGGCTCCCACTACTTCATCAGAAGTTGGTATACCATCGCCATTTGCATCAATAACGACAAATAGGTCTAAGTCTGGTGAAGTCGAATCAGATGTCGTTACCACTAAGCGTTTAGCACCTTCTGGTACCTCTGCAGTCGCAATAAATAAACCGTCAGTTAAATCATCTAAGAAGTCTGAGTTCTCAGAATCTTGAGCAGCAGAGCCTTCAACTACAGTGGCTTTTGTTAGGCCATAAGAAGTTGCGGTAAACTCTGAGATCTCAACGGCTAAAATATCTTTAAGCACGTATGAATCTTGATTACGTTTCGCTTCAGCAGTTACCGACTCAGGCACTGTTCCGTTAGACGCTACTACTGAAACCGGCCAATGTAAGTCTGGCGAGCTAGCAGAAGTGAAGTTAACAATACCAAATGAATAAACATCACTAGGAGAGTTAAACGCATCAACCGTTACGGTTACTTCTTGAGATTGACCAGCTGTTAAATCGAACGTTGCTGGCGTTACAGTAATACCTAAATCACCTAGGATAGATGCACCGTCTACTGACCATGAACCATCTTTAGTTGCTGTTACTGTTCTTGTCCAAGTACATGAACCAACACAGTTGTTGTCAGTAATACTTGGTAAGTTCAATGAACGAGGCTCACCGCCAATGTTAGGGTTTGCTGCTTCATAATTAGCAGCAGTTTCATCCATAACTAAACCAGCTTTAACCGCTACGTCAACTTGAACACGACCTGAGCCCATGTCAAACCAATCACCTGCAGTAACACCGTCTTCTTTCTTAACAGTTGGTGTTGCAGTCATCGCAAGTGCTGAGCGAATGTTATCTGCAGTCCATGTAGGCTGAGCACTTTTCACCAATGCAGCAGAACCGGCCAAATGCGGCGAGCTCATTGAAGTACCAGACAAGTAATTGAAATCACCCGCTGCTGGCGTATGACCATCATGACCAAACTGTTGATCAGCATAAGCTGCATAGATGTTTACACCAGGACCAGTAATGGTAGGTGTAAGTGTAGAAATGGTTGTACCAGGTCCCTTAGAAGAGAAGCCAGCTAGCACATCAACACGATCTTCGTTAACACTTTGCACGCCAGTAGAAGCGGTTATGGTCGCCATGTGGTTTTCACCAGAAGCTAACCATGTTTTTAAGGCATCGCCGTCTGCTGAGCTAACGTGGATCCCAGGGATCACGTACAGGTCAGGGTTTAAGCTATCTGCACCACCAGCAAGGTTTGCCAGTACAAGACCGCCCGCACCGCCCGCAGCAGCATTGACCGCTTTGTCAACGCGAGCTATCGCTCCGCGATCACAAACAACGATTTCACCGCTGAAAGTATTATCAGGAAATGGTTGTAAACACTGAGCTGGATCACCATCAGGGTCATTTGCATTGGTATAATCACCTGCATAAACGATACTTGCCGTGATGCCACCTGAGTTTGAAACACCTGTGATTGGCTCTAAAGCTGTATCACCGCCAGTGAATTCGCCAATTTCTTTATCATACCTAACTTCACGACCATGTTCCGCCGCTGCAACAGCAGTATACCAAGGAGCATGTTTTGCCGTGGTAGAAACGCCGGGGCCACCATTACCAGCAGAAGTCGCTACGAAAATACCTGCATTTCGTGCCGCTAGGAAAGCGAGTTCAGTTGAGCTGCCCCAAGAGAAACCGCCGCCGCTGATGGAGTAGTTGACTACGTCTACACCGTCGATAATCGCATCTTCAATAGCTGCGCTGATTGCTGCACCGGTACAATCGCCGTATGTGTCACCAGCATCGCTGCGTCCGCCCCAACAAACTTGATATGAAATCACGTTTGCACGAGGAGCAACACCTGAAATGCGCTCATAAACGAAGCCAGTTTCGATACCGGCACTGTCTTCGGAACCACTTTCTGGTAATGACTCTGGAACATTTAATAGAATGTTACCGATTGCTGTACTCGCAACGTGAGTACCGTGACCGCCGTAGTCTTCACCATTTTTTGGTAAGTCTACTGGAAAAACATCGGTATCGCTGTACGTGCTAGTAATAACATCGTAAGAATACACGCCGATTAATTTGTCATTACATAAAGCAGCAAACTCACCAGCACAATCGCCTAAGTAGACACCTGAACCTAATGGGTTAGTGTGGTCGAAACCATCGTCAGAGATATCAGCAAATGAACGATGGTCAGTGTTGATACCACTATCGATGATACCAACAACTACGCCTTCGCCGTAAGCGCCAACACCACTATCGGTTGCCGTACCATCCCAAACTTTAGGCGCGCCAATTAATGTTGGGCCAGTGTCGGTATCAACAGTAAATACTTGGTCGCGCTCGACACGTTTCACACCAGGTAAACGAGAAACTGCTTCAGCTTCTGCAGGCATCATGCGAATTGCAACACCGTTTAAAGCGTATTTATAAGAAGCGACAACTTTGGAGCTACCGGCAACCTCTGCCACTTTTGTAAGCAACTCACTTTGCTTGCTTTCCAAAAATGTTTTGTATGCCTTAACTGCTGGAGCCGATACGTCAAGCTTTTGCCCGCCTTTCGCTCTTTTAGCGCCATCTAAACTTGTAAATTTTTGATGAGGGTTAGTCGATTCAAGACCCTGAACTCCACCATCATACATTGCTACTGAATCATTTTCTAAATGAACAATGTAGATATATTCTTTATTTTCTAAACCTTTTTCTGGGATAAATTTCTGCTTAGTAACAACTTTAGTGTTGCTATTCTTATTTACAGAAATCGCTTTCGCGGCTGTTAGTGTATTGTTGCCAACGTCGAAACTGCTGTTCGCAGCCCCACTCAGATCAACTGCTGCTGAGTGCATAGACATTGTCATCAACGCTGCCGAAACGGCTATTGTGACTTTTGGGTTCACTGGTAACTCTCCATTTTCCTGTTGTTCGGGGTCAATTCCCCATGCTTTTCTTTCTTATTTTAATATTATAAGCGTGTTACTTTTTGCTATAAATTGATCCAGCGATTGTGTTTTAGCATATTTTTTTGAGCTTTGTAATAGCTTTGAAACACAAAGTTACATTAATAAAGAAATTCAACTTGTGATAGTGTCCAGATTTACGGACAGCTAGTCTATCGGCAATTTTTGTCAAGAATATGAGGGGCTTTGATGACTTGGATTGACTTCTAGCGTAGGCCTTTTTTAGGCCTTTGCACTAGGCCGACCAGAAACGCGCTTGTACCATTCCTGTAAAGCCGTATGTTCTTCTTTCATGCGCACATCCACAACGCGACCAAAATCGATTGAACACATCGTTGTGATATCTGCGATTGAAAATACATCACCAGCAACAAATTGACTCTTTTCAAGTTGACGATTTAACACATTTAAGAACTTCGACGCATTGATACCTGCCTCAACGCCATACTCTTTGATAGGGTTCATTCTGTCTTTGAAGTACCCCGTCGTATGTTGAAAGCACATGCCAATTTGCATGAATAAATAAAACTCCACCTGTCTCGACCACATCGCTATTTGCGCTTTTTGCAGGGGAGTTTCACCGAACAAATAAGGCTCCGGTTGCAGTGCTTCAAAATATTGGCAAATTGCATCACTCTCACTAATGCAGGTGCCATCATCTAGTTCCAATATTGGAATTTTGCCTACGGGATTTTTAGTACGCATTTCTTTTGATAAGTTTTCGCCTTTTTGCAAATCAACCTGAACGTATTCCATAGGAATGTTCTTTTCCGCTAAAAATATTCGAACTCTACGCGGAGTGGGTGCTGTTTTGGTATCATAGATTTTCATTTAGTGTGTTCCTTTACTGTTGAACAATGCCTGATTAAAAGGCGTCTTTTCAACTCACTATACTGTAATAATCAGAAAGGAAACAGCGCCCCAGCTGCTGGCAACTATTTTTATTTTTTATAACATTGAATATAGTTAACGGACAAATTTTGAGTGAGGCGCCAACGTTTACTAAAAGGATTATATGCCATACCCGACTCCGATAGCTGGGTGAGTCCTGCTGCATCCGCCATCTGGTTTAGTTCAATTGGCGTAACAAATTTCGCCCAACTGTGGGTGCCAACGGGTAGATACCGCATTACATACTCCGCTCCCAAGATGGCAATAATGTATGACTTCAGCGTACGATTAAGTGTCGCCAAAATCACGAAGCCTTTATCCTTGGTTAAATCACCGCACTCTTTAATCAGCGCTTTTTGATCGGGCACATGCTCAACTACCTCTGCATTGATAACAACATCAAATTTTTGATCTTGCTTCGCAAGTTCTGTTGACAACATGTGTCGATAATCAATATCCAAGTCTGATTTCAGCGCGTGTCGCTTTGCAACTTGCACACTCATTGCACTTGCGTCAATGCCAACTACCGTAGCTCCTCTTGCGGCTAAAGGCTCACATACGAGGCCACCACCGCTGCCAACGTCAAGAATAGTTAGCCCTTTTAAACAATCATCTTGCTTCGGGTCTCTGCCGAAATGCTGACAAATTTGTGGCACAAAGTAGCTAATACGAGCTTGATTGAAAATTAATGCCGTTTTGTATTTTCCATTGGGGTCCCACCAAGATTCAGCTAGGCTATCAAATCGCTCAATTTCTTGAGCCGAAACATTACTTGAATTTTCATCATTTTTTGAAAGGTGACTAAGCTTACTCTTATCTAACATCGTAATAACTAACCTTAACTCGTAATAAATGAGTAATATGTGTAGCGTGGTATGTTAACTACGCAGTATAAAGCTTAAGGATTAAAAATGGCGAATCAAAAAAACGTGTTGGGAACAACTTTGAAATTGTGTTGTGGAAATACGGGTTACACTCGAGAAGGTTTTTGCTACGTTCCTGAGGGCGACATAGGCAATCATAGCGTGTGTGCAATAGTGAGCGAGGAGTTTTTAAACTATTCGCTGTCTCGCGGTAATGACTTGATAACGCCGAACCCGATGTATCAGTTTAAAGGGCTCAAGCCAGGCGATAAATGGTGTTTGTGCGCCATGAGATGGCGTGAAGCTTTCAATATGGACGTGGCACCTAAAATTGATCTTGAAGCGACAAATGAAGCTGCCCTAACTATTATTCCACTGGAAACTTTACAGCAATTCAGTTACAAGAGTTAGGCTACAAAAATTAGGCCATAAAACTTAATCTTGTTTTTGCTCCCACTCGAGCAATTTTTGCTTAGCCAGCGCATCTACTTGCGCCTTATTTTGCTGTATCCACCAGCGCTCGATAAGACGCACATTTTTTTGGTTCGCTTTATAGAATAAATCGAAGATGTCTCCTAATAACGGCACGAAACCTAAGCCAAAATCGATTGCAATGTTACGTAACATTGCAGTCTGTATCTGTTTTGGCACGCCTAGCTTGCGCCCCAGATGAACAATCCTGAGGGAGACTAACATCATTGAGGCGTCTCCCACCACGGGAATTAGACCAATCAAAAAGTCCAAACCAACCGGAATACCTATAATTGGGATCTTAACCGCTGTATCGAGTGTGTTAGCTAACATTTGCGCTTGCAGCAGCTCGTCCGGAGCACGAAAATGTTTATCGCCCATCGCAATATCAGGCGATTGATTAGCTTTATTTTTTTCTTCGGACTTTTTTGGCGACATTATTTTTCAGAACCTAGTTTTTTTGCTAGTGCACTGCGTTGTTCATAGTCATTGCTTTTGCCCGGCTCTAAGTTCCACCCTTGCAGGTTGTCCTTGATCACATTACTCAGCATTGTCAGATGTGCATCATCACTATTTAAAGCCTCGATATATTCATAACGCTCACCGCCAGCTTCTTCAAAATATTCTCTATTTTCTTCACCAATTTCCTCGATGGTCTCCAAACAATCAGATGAGAATCCTGGGCAAACGACTTGCACAGATTTCACGCCTTGTTCAGGGAGAGCCTTTAAAGTGTGGTCGGTATAAGGTTTCAACCATTCTTCGCGGCCAAATCGCGATTGAAACGTCGTCATATGATCCGATTCTTGCAGGCCTAACTCTTGAGCAATAAGACGAGACGTTTTATGACACTCGCAATGATATGGGTCGCCATTTAACAAATAGCGTTTAGGAATACCGTGGTAAGAGAAGATTAATTTATCGGCTCTTGGATGCGTTTGCCAATGTGCTCTAATTTTATCAGCAACGCATTTTATATATTCAGGATTGTCATGATAATGACTGACAAAACGAAAATCGGGTAGCCAGCGTCTCTTAAGAAAATCTTCAGCTACAGCATCAAACGTGGAACCGCTTGTAGACGCACAATATTGCGGGTATAGAGGCAAAACAACGATTTTCCTGGCTCCCTGATCGAGCAACTCATCAATCGCATGACTCACTGAGGGTTGCCCGTATCTCATGGCATAGCTGACAACCACGTTATCGCCATACTCAGACTGTAGTTGTTTTGCAATTCCTGAGGCCTGATTTTTGGTGTGTACTAATAACGGTGACCCTTCGTCTGTCCACACTGTTTTGTATGCATCAGCAGAACGCTTTGGACGAATGTTCAAAATAATGAGATTTAAGATACACCACCAAATAAGCTTAGGTACTTCGACCACCCGAGGGTCTGACAAAAACTGTTTTAGATAAGGCTTAAGCGCTTGTTTAGTAGGAGCAGTTGGCGTCCCAAGATTGGAAACTAACACACCAACTTTGTCTGCTTGAGCATGTGTAAATGATGTTTGAGATTTATATTTCATAGACTCTTTAGTATTTAGATAGCGCTGTAAATGTAGTGCGTCATTTATATTGTGATACTTATACTGCTCTCAGCACGTTTTGGACTTTATGCAGGCGCTAAAAGCACCTGCAATGTAATTTATATTAAGGTGTGTAATAAGTTGGTGCGCCTGGCCCAACTGGCAAGCCAAATGCAAACACCCATACATAAAACAATATGGTCCAACCGACCATGAATACCAGTGTATAGGGCAACATTGTTGCTATAAGGGTACCAATTCCCAAATCTTTTTTATAGCGCACACCAATTGCTAAAATGAGCCCAAAATAACTCATCATGGGTGTAATTACATTAGTGACTGAATCACCAATTCGATAAGCTGCTTGGATCACTTCAGGAGAATACCCAATCAGCATCAACATCGGCACAAAGATAGGGGCGGTAATTGCCCACTGAGCCGACGCGCTGCCCAAGGACAAATTAACCAAACCACACATTAGAATAAATAAAACAAACACTTCAGGTCCATCTAAACCAGTAGCTTGCAGCATGGCTGCTCCTTTAACAGCCAACACCGTTCCTAAATTAGTCCATTTGAAAAACGCAACAAATTGTGCCGCAAAAAACACTAGCACAATATACAAACCCATTGAGCTCATGCTTTTCGACATAGCGTCAATGACGTCCCGATCGTTCTTCATCGTCCCAACTATCTTCCCGTAAACAAAACCAGGAATTGCAAAAGTGACGAAGATATAAACCACAATGCCTTTTAGAAAAGGTGATCCTTTCACTAGCCCTGTTTCTTGGTTTCGTAAAATACCGTCCGCGGGCACGACTGTTAGGGCTAAAATTCCGAGCAAAATAAAGAAGCTGAATCCAGCCCACTTCATTCCCTTGATTTCGAGTGCTGTCGGGCTATCCAATTGCTGTTTGCCTAGGTCAATTGAAGCATCGTCTGGATTGTATTTACCGAGCCTCGGTTCCACTATTTTTTCAGTAACAAATGCGCCCATCGCTGCAACAGCAAAAGTACTGACAATCATAAAGTACCAGTTCACTTCAGCACTCACCGTATAATCGGGATCAATAATACGAGCTGAACTTTCAGTAAACCCAGCCAGCAATGGATCAACCGTACCAATCAGAATGTTCGCACTATATCCAGCAGAAACGCCAGCAAAAGCAGCTGCTAAGCCAGCCAGGGGGTGACGGCCTAATGAATGGAATATCATTGCTGCCAGCGGGATCATCACTACATATCCCAACTCAGAAGCAGTATTGGAAACAACACCAGCAAAAACAACGACTACGGTTACCATACGGTCAGAGGCGTTCATTACCATAGAGCGCATTATAGTGCTGAGTAATCCTGAGTGCTCAGCAAGTGACACACCGAGCAACGCGACTAGCACTGTACCGAGTGGCGCAAAGCCTGTGAAGTTAGTGACTAAACCGGTGACGATTCGGCGCAAACCTTCAGCGTCAAGAAGTGAGATAACTTCAATCATACCGTCCACTTCTCGTCCCTTACTCCCAATGGGTCGAGGGTCGGCAACGCTAACATCGAAGTAACCTAACATGCCGCTTAGTAAGACAATGAACACTGCAAGCAAAGCAAATAAGGTGATTGGGTGAGGCAGTAGATTACCTAACCATTCTACTGTCGCTAAAAATCGTGAAAACCAACCGGACTTTGATACATCTTGCGGTTGTTTAGATGATGGGTTTGAAGGTGAATTCCTGCTGCTCAAATGCCACTCTCTTTTTTATTATTATTATTCTGGTGGTAAATGATACATAAAATACGCTGCCATATCATAAAAAAATTATGCGATACAAAGGTCAACTGAAAAATAAAGGGGTCAGGGTTAATTAATTTTTCCCCAAAAAATTAATTAACCCTGACCCCTTTATTTCTTGACCTCCCAGACAATTAATAAATTTAGTTTAATAATCCAACGAAAACAGAGTAGTATTTGGTAAGAAGTAAAAACACGGCTCGGCGTGCTTTAGTAACTTGGACGAACGGAATGTCAGAAAAACCTAATAAAACCGATTCAAACATGCAAAGTTCAGATGCAATAAATGAACTAGAGCAACTTCGGTTTATCGTATTTGGCGAAGCTAAAAAATCGATTGAAAACCGCATTGATACTATTCATAGTGAACTCTCTAACTCCATTAGCGCCTTCAAAGAACAGCAAATAATTCAATTCAGCGACATGCAGCTTCAGTTTGAGAACGCGCTTAACGCTCTCGATAAAAAGCTTCAAAGCATCGATTCCCATCATGAAGATAATCATAACAATCTGATTAAAGCCAATGAAACTCTGAATTCAGCGCTCGAAATGGCGGAGTCCTCGGGGAAAGACGATGCTGACGCACTGCACGACCGAATTGATAAAGAGATGGCGGCATTAAGCGCTAACTTCGATTTTAAATATGCAGAAGCAATGGAAAAGCTCTCTAAAGTGACACACGAGCTAACTGATACAAAAACGGATAGAAAAACCTTGGCGCGACTGCTTGCCACCATGGCTTCTAATTTGGAAACCGATTAAGCTGACATGCAAGACAAGACGGGTTTTCAACAGGACGTGGATAATTCGAATGACGAAGACTCTCAATTAGAGACCCTTCGCAGAATTCTCATTGGTAAAGAAGTAGATAAAGCAGCGGCAGAAATTCGGGCCGAATCACGAGAAATGGTTTCCGACGTCTTATCTGAAGCGTTACATGATCGTGAAAAGAAAGATGGCTCAGTACAACGTATTATACAACCTATCATTGCGAAATCAGTCGAAAAGTCGCTGATTAACCAACGCAAAGACTTCATCGATTATTTGTACCCACTCGTCGGCAGTTTAGTGCGCAAAGCCGTTTCCGTGTTTTTTACTGACTTCATCGAAAAAACTAACGAAATTATTGAAAATAGCATTACGGCAAAAGGCATAAAATGGCGTGTTAATGCTTGGCGTTCAGGTATCTCTTTTTCAGAATATGTTGCATCGCAAACATTTGTTTTTAAGGTTGAACAAGTGTTTTTAATACACAAAGACACCGGTAACTTACTAAAATCTGTCGTTGCTGATAACTTCAACGAGGAAGATGCTGACTTGGTTTCGGCAATGTTAACTGCCATCAATGATTTCGTTGCGGACTCTTTTAATCGCTCCGATGATCGAACCGAACAGCACTTAGATACAGTCAAAACTGATGACTTTACTTTGTTGGTGCGCCAAGGCCCCCAAGCGATACTAGTGGCAGCGGTTAGCGGTAATATTTCGAGAAAGGCAACAAGCCAGCTTCAAATAACGCTAGAAGAAATACAGCGTATTTACCTTACTGACTTTAAAGAATATACAGGCGACAGCCAACCTTTCGATACTGCCGACGCATTATTGCAAGATTGTCTTCTATCCGAGGTAAGAGATGAGCACAAAAAAACATCCAAGAAGCCTATCTTTGGCTGGCTGCTTGTTGTTGTCATGTTGGGTATTATAGCTTGGTATTCATTTGGTTGGTGGAGTGCTTCACAGACCATAAATAAAATAAATGAGCTAAAACAACCACCAGGAGTGCTTATTCAAAAGCTAACCGCCGATGGCCGATATGATATTAAACTTTACGCACTGAGAGACCCTGCCGCCCAAGAAATTGGAAAATGGTTGTTACAAAATGATATTGAACAAAAATATATCAGTATTGATGAAACGCCCTTCATTTCAATAGACAAGGAGCTTATTACTCAAAAAATATTAACAATTGTGGATGAATACGACACAATCGATATTGATACTCAATCGATGGCATTAGCAGGTAATCTAAAACTGAACGAGTACCAAATATTAAAAGCGAGAATTGACCGTATTCCTGGCGCTGAGTTCTTTAAAATCGATAGCCAAGCGATAGAATTCATAGATAATGAAATAGACTTATCAGAGAATAACGCGGTAAACGAGCAGATGTTCATTCGCTTAGTAGGTGAAATCAGCAGTATACAAATTGGTTTTGATGTTGGAGAAACAGCCTTAGCCCCGGAACAAAGTACTGGCTTAGACAAAGTAAGTGAGCACTATAATAATATTGAGCGGCTTGCCAAAAAGTTAAACCGTAGTACCAACTTAGTGATAGTTGGTGCCAGTGATAGCACCGGCGAGCGAAGTTTTAATCAGCGACTCAGCGGTCAAAGATCTCTTGTCGTTCGGGAGGCCCTGATTGCACGAGGATTAAAACCTGAACATGTCTTTTCAGTTGGAATAGGCGAAATTGAATTACCGGGCAACATAAAAACAACTCGAAAAGTGTTGTTTAATGTTATGTTTGCAGAACTAAACGATTGAGTTTTTGAATGATGTTACAGAAGAAGATTTGTGTACTTGGTCCAACCGGCGTTGGAAAAACAAGTCTTATTAAACAATTTGTCGAAGGTATATTTTCCGAAAAATACCTAACTAGTATCGGGGTAAAGATCGATAAGAAGATTATTGACTCAACTTTTACTCCGATTCAGTTAATGATTTGGGATTTAGAAGGTATTGATAAATACTGCGGATTCAATCCCCGATACTTACGTGGTGCTGCTGCCTATATAATTGTGATGGATCAGACTCGTAGCGCCTCTTTTGTTGAAGCAATTGAAATATTTAAAGAAGCGCAAAAACACTCAGATTCTCCAGCATTTCTAGTCATCAATAAACAGGATTTACCAACTGCTATCAGTTGGGAACAAAACGACGTCGAGTCAGTTTCCTCGTTGTTTAAAGGGCACTTTCTTACAAGCGCAAAAACGGGTAGCCAAGTAGAAGAAATGTTTAGGTTTTTGGCAAAAACAATAATGGACTAACAAAATGCAACCTTCACTCATTCAAGCTTTAGGCATAATTGATTGTGCGGTATTCAAACTTCGCAGTGGCAGTGTTTTTGAAGTAGTACAGTCAACGCCTAGCTGGGTCAACAAACTTGTCCCTTCAATCAATAACGGTGACAATGTTGACTTGGCTGAAGTAAGTCTTTTTCTCACCGACTTTTTGATTGATGCACATGAGTTTTGGAAGCTGCATTCATCAGGCCAAGTACACAGCGGGATTTGGACCGAGGCCCTGCAGGATGACGACAATCTCCACCTTGAAGCAATAGCCGCGAGTGCAGGACCAGATCAATATCTTGTTATTAATAATGTAAATGATGCATATGTCCGACAGCAGGAAACCCTGCAGGTAGCTCGTGAATTACTGATATCCAATGATCGCGTCATTGAAAAGCACGACTATATGCATGAAAGACTGCGTTCAGTGCTGATGCAACAGCATTTAGGCGCAGAGGGTAACTTGCCTATTAGAGAGGCCATACAGTATGCATCAATAGGCGTAGTTATTACCGATATCGAATTCCATATTTCAGAGTCAAACCCAAGCTCCTACAAAATATTCGAAATGGAAGTGGGACTATCAGACCAGTCACCGATTGACGTCATATTAAATCTACTAAATAAACAGTTCCCAGAAAAAGACCGTATTTTTGAAACACAATCAGGCTGGACCGGAGAACTATACTGGCATCTTCCTCCCAATTATCATAAGTGGATACAGTTAGGCATTCATCCAGTCAAAGATGAAAACGGTAATCTCTGCAATTGGATATTTACCACCAGTGATGTCACCAGGGTTAAATATTTGCTGCAAACGAATGAAGATTTGTCGCTGCACGATGCGCTCACCAAGCTACCCAATAGACAGTATTTTTGGCAAACGCTAGACCAAACTATTGCTAGCCAAACGCCTTTTTATGTCATTTATTTAGACATCAGCAATTTCAAAAATATTAACGAACTATATGGTCACTTAACAGGTGACCAGTTGCTTACTCAGGTTGCCCAAAGGTTACGAAGTCTTGTTCCTGAACGAGATTTTATCGCTCGAATTGGCGCAGATGAATTCGCAATTGTGCACTTTGCAAAAGACAATGTTAACAAGCCCGATTTTAAGACTTATTTAGATGACACCATTAAGTTAACTCAGGCACTAAGCGCCGCCTCAAACGAACCCTATTACACCAATAAAGAGCGTCGCTGTGAGCTTCCTTTGAAAATTGGAGTGTCAACCTATCCGAGTGATGCAGGGACCGTCGAAGAACTGATGAAATACGCTGATTTAGCTTTGCACCATGCAAAGCAAACTGGCACAGACCCAATTCAATTCTACTCCTTAGATTTAAAAATCGCGTCTGAAAGAAGATTAATGCTTGAAGAAGCACTTCGTCATGCAATAGAGAAAGAGCAATTTGAGCTGTATGTGCAGCCAATTTATGATTTACGTACAAATAGGATAGTTAAAGCGGAAGCGTTACTCAGGTGGCACATTAGCGATGATGAAATGATTAGTCCTGAAATATTTATTCCGATTGCGGAACAAAGTGGACAAATTGTGGCAATAGGAAGATGGGTTATTAGCAGTGTTTGTGAGCTACTAGCTCAAATGTCTAAGCAAAATCTTTCAGTGCCGCTATCACTGAACTTGTCACCTCGTCAGATCTCAGATCGTCATTTATTCGACTTCATTAATAACGCCGTAATTAAAAACAAAATATCACCCGATTTGCTTGAATTAGAAATTACCGAAGGTGTCTTAGTCGATAATCATGAGAAAGTACGAAAGCTTCTGCAAGAGCTTCGCGAAATGGGCGTAACTGTAGCCATCGATGACTTTGGAACAGGTTATAGTTCGTTAAGTTATTTAAAATATTTGCCAATAGATTCGCTTAAGATTGATCAGTCCTTTGTTTTTGATCTTGGCTACAACTCAGACGACCAAGCCATCGTTTTAGCGGTTATTGCTATGGCTAAAAGCTTGAAGTTAGGTGTAGTAGCTGAAGGTATTGAAACGGAGCAACAAAAAGACTTTCTCGAACAACATGACTGCATTATAGGACAAGGGTTCTTATTGAGCAGACCCCTAACTATATATAATTTCATTAAGTTGGTTGAGCAGAATTACCGTGAGATAAAAGGTTAAAATAAAGGGGTCAGAAAAATAAAGGGGTCAGTGTTAATTAATTTTTAAGAAAATTAATTAACACTGACCCCTTTTTTTTTCTGACCCTTTGTTAAGGGGCTACTTTATTTCTTTTTACCCGACTGAGAGTTCAAATAATTAAAGAACTCACTGTCCGGCTCAAGCACAATTACGTCTTGCTTGCTGTTAAACGAATTTCTGTAGGCGTCCATGCTTCTCAAAAATGAGTAAAACTCAGGATCTTTTGAAAAAGTATCAGCGTAAATCTTAGCTGATAATGCAGCACCTTCACCGCGCAACTGTCGTGCATTTCGCTCGGCGTCGGCAAGCATGATGGTTACTTTTGCATCAATGTTGGCACGAATGATTTCGCCTTGCTCTTTACCCTCAGAGCGATATTCTCTGGCTGCTGCGGCACGCTCTGAACGCATCCGGTTGAATATTGACTCACTGATTTCTGTCGGCAAGTTAATTTGCTTCACTCGAACATCAACAATCTTTATACCCAACTCGTCGGAGCTGCCAGACGCTTGTTCCATTGCACCGTCCATCAATTCACTACGTTCCCCAGACACTATCTGTTGAATCGTGCGAGAACCGAACTCAGAACGTAGCCCGTTGTTCACCTTCTGCTTCAATAGACTCTCTGCTTGGAATCTATCGCCGCCAGTTGACAAGTAGTAACGTTCGAAGTCTTCAATTCTCCACTTTACATAAGAATCGACAATCAGATCTTCTTTCTCTATTGTAACGAAACGATCGGCTTGTTCATCCAAAGTTTGAATGCGAGCGTCCAATATCTTCACCGTATCGAAAACAGCCAATTTAAGGTGCAGACCCGGCGCATAAACTTGCGTTTTGCCTTCATCATCTTGAACAACTTTACCGAAACGGACGACGATAGAGCGGGTGCCTTCCTTAACTACGAAAATAGAACCGTAACCGATGGCTAACAGGATAATTATTACTATCGCTAATAAATTCTTCATGCTCTAGTTTCTCCCCTGTCTGTTGCTACTGCGTGTGTTGCTGTCTTGCGTTCTGTTCAACAACTCTTCGGTTGCCGGCGAGTTACGCAATCCTTCTAAGGTATTTCTCTGCTGATCACGCTGCGCTTGAGTTTGCGTATTTTGACGCTCCATAATCTTATCCAAAGGTAAGTACATCATGTTGCCGCCACCCTCTGTATCAACGATGATTTTACTTGTACTAGAATAGACTTCTTCCATTGTCTCAAGATAAATACGCTGTCTTGTCACCACTGGTGCTGCTAAGTATTGCGGCAACAGCTCTTCGAAACGAGCAACTTCACCTTGAGCTTCCAATATCGAACGCTCTTTGAAAGCCTGCGCTTCTTCGTTCATACGGTTAACTTGACCACGTGCTCTAGGCTCAATTTCTCTTGCATAAGCCTCAGCTTCACGGATGAATCGCACTTCATCTTCCTGAGCCGCGATAGCATCGTCGAACGCTGCTTTAACTTCTGCTGGAGGACGAGCATCTTTGAAGTTCATGTCGATAACCGAAACCCCAATATTATAAGCTTTAACAATACTGTCTAGCTCTTCACGAACGCGCTGTCTTGCCGTCTCACGGCCGTCAGTTAGAATGTCATCCATTCTCATGTGACCAACAACGTAGCGAATAGCACTGTCGAGCGCTTGGCTCAAACTCGTTTCTGGATCTGTAACCGAGAATTTCCACAAATATGGGTCAGCAATACGATATTGCATTTCCATTTCGACGCGGACCATGTTTTCGTCTTCGGTTAACATTGCACCAGCTGAACCTAATGAGCTGATATTTTGCACGTTAACCGGAATGATTTCGTCAATAAAAGTCATTTTCCAGCTCAAACCAGGCATTGCTAACTCGCCCGTATTTTCACCAAATCTTAATATCACGCCTCGCTCAGCTTCTTTAATGGTATAGAACCCACTTAAGCCCCAAACAACAACGATGATAGCAGCAAGCAAGCCTATCCCCATGCCGGTGTAGCTTTTACCGCTACCACCGCCACTTCCGCCTGCCTTGCTAAACTTGCCAAATAAATTTTTCAGTACTTCATCAAGATCTGGTGGACCTTGCTCTTTACCGCCGCGATTTTTCCAAGGGTCGTTTTTATCACCACCCGGCTCATTCCAAGCCATACAAATACTCCGTAATTAAAGTCATTAATACTTACATTTTCATTTTGTTAATACTTATACTACAAGCTGATTCGAATAGTTTTTTTAATTGAACAAAAAACATCACAAAATGTAATTAGTGAGTCGATTCTCTAATTGTTTATTCATTTTGTTCCAATCGCTCTCTAACATTTTGATATCAACCAGCCAATCTCCGTCATCTGAATAGCTTTGCTGTGCAATACAATTTAGATTATAGAGCATTCCGCGCAGCCTGCCTTCATTTGCTGGAACTTTTAATTGATACTCAACCATTGCCTTGTGTAGACATTCAGTGAGGGCACTTCTTAATAAATCAATACCTAAACCATCTTGAGCTGAAACCCAAACTCTAATAGGTCGGCCTGTATCATCACGATCAATCTTGGGTTCAACGCCCTCTAATCTGTCTATTTTGTTGCAAACAATAAGCTGAGGTACATCGCCTGCATCAATTTCATCTAATACATCGTTTACTTGATCGATATATTCCAGATACTTATCGTCAGCGTAATCTATCACATGTAATAAAATATCGGCTTCTTGTGTTTCTTGCAGTGTCGCTTTAAATGCAGCAACTAAGTCATGTGGCAAGTGGCGAATAAAACCAACCGTGTCTGCCAAAATCGCATGACCAACTTCTGGTAATTCAATTTTCCGCAATGTGGGGTCGAGTGTAGCAAACAATTGGTCTGCTGCATAAACTCCCGCATCGGTAATCGTATTAAACAATGTTGATTTTCCAGCGTTGGTGTAACCGACTAGCGAAACCGTTGGAATTTCAGCCCGTTTTCTGGAACGACGTCCTTGCTCGCGCTGCTTCTTCACTTTTTCAAGACGTTTCAGAATGCCCTTCACTCTAGCCCGCAATAAGCGTCTGTCGGTCTCTAACTGTGTTTCGCCTGGACCGCGCAAACCAATGCCGCCTTTTTGCCTTTCCAAATGTGTCCATCCGCGAATGAGTCGCGTCGACAAATGGCGCAATTGAGCCAATTCAACCTGCAGCTTCCCTTCGTGCGTTCTTGCTCGTTGAGCAAAAATATCGAGTATAAGGCTGGTACGGTCGAGAACTCGACAGCAGATAAGTGCTTCGAGATTACGTTCTTGCGAGGGAGATAGCTGATGATTGAAAATAACAACATCTGCGCCAATAGCTTGCACAGTATCGGCTATTTCTTGCGCCTTACCACTGCCCACAAAATACTTTGCATGGGGAGAACGGCGAGATGTGGTGAGCACGGATGCTGTTCTAACGCCCGCAGAACTCACTAGCATTTGCAATTCGTTTACGTCTTCCTTATTGCTTTCATCAGAGAAATCAACGTGAACTAAAACAGCCTGTTCACCGGCTTCATAACGATCAAACAAATAGGGCTCCGTTTACATAATTTTTAATTAATACGTAACCTACGATTAAAACGATCGGAATGCAGTCACTGCGGCTAAAGCCTTTCGGCATTACTCGCCGTCGCCGTCGCCTTGAGTAGGCATAACAATTGCTCGAGCAGGCACAACAGTCGAGATTGCGTGCTTGTATACCATCTGACTTACTGTATTTTTCAATAGGATAACAAATTGATCGAAAGACTCGACCTGACCTTGTAATTTAATACCATTTACTAGATAGATTGATACTGGGATACGTTCTTTTCTTAATGCATTTAAGAAGGGGTCTTGAAGTGATTGACCTTTAGCCATTTGTGATCCTTACTCTTTATTATGTTTTTTATTCTTTCGGAATACTCTCACTATTTGAGGAGTGTATACTATTCAAACAAAAATATGTACCCAATTTTACCGAATGTATTGCAAAATCAACGCGACGTTTTCTGGATTACCGGTTTCCAGTGAAATCGCGCCTTCCCAGCCTCTTAACCAAGTAATTTGACGCTTAGCTAATTGCCTTGTTGCAATAATTCCTTTTTCACGCATTTCATCGAATTGACACTCGCCGTCTAAGTACTGCCACATCTGACGATATCCCACACTGCGGATCGCAGGCAAATCTATGTGTAACGCTGTGTTTTGACGTAATTTTTTTACTTCTTCTTCAAAGTTATGCTGCAACATTAAATCAAAGCGCAATGCAATGCGTTCGTGCAGCAAAGCGCGATCGTTTGGCATCAAGCTAAACTGTATAAATTCGTAGGGTAAAGGGTCTGGTTTAATGGCTTGCAGCGCCGTCATTGTCTTACCGGTCAATGCATGAACCTCGAGCGCGCGCACAATGCGCTGCGGATCGTTTTCATTTATACGCAAACCACTTTCAGGATCAATATCACTAAGCTGTTTATGTGCAGCCTGCAACCCATGCTCTTTAATAAACAGTTGAATTTGCGCTCGCGTTTTTTCATCGGCAACTGGTAGGCTAGACAATCCTTTTATCAGGCCGTTGAAGTACATCATTGTGCCGCCAGTCAATATCGGGACTTTCCCCCGCCGCAGAATGTCTTCAATACAATCAACTGCATCTCGACAAAACTCTGCCACAGAATACGCATTTTCTGGTTCGACAATATCTATCAACCAGTGCTTTATGCCTGCTTGTTCTTCTGCACTAGGTTTAGCGGTGCCAATATCCATGCCACGGTAAATCAGGGCGGAATCAACGCTAATTATTTCGCCATCAATCGCTTTCGCTAACTCAATTGCTAGTGCCGTTTTGCCAGAAGCGGTCGGCCCCATAATTGTAATCACTTGAGGGAGTCGTATGCTTTGTTGCGTATCGGAGGAATTGTTCATTTCAATTTTCATCCAGCGAAAAATTCAACGCTGGGATGTCGAGAGTTTGTGCAAATTGTTTAATCAGTTGAACTTGCTGTGTTTGCGGCATTGCTTGAAACCAGTTTTGCAGTTCGGCATAAGTAAACTCATGCGATTGTGCCCAGCAAAAACAAATGTAGTGCACTACTGCTTTACCCGTGAGCAGCGTGTGCTCTGTATCTAATAGCTTTGGTAAAATTGACACCCAAGGTAGCTGGCGTAAACACGCTGGCACCTGTTTTAATATCCACTTTCCAACATTTGATTGGATATCAAAACCAAGCTCTTCTAAGACTTTCAAGCGACTTTGCAAAGTCTCTTGAGTCTTTTCACAATCAGCCCCTAACTTTGTGCCGGTAACCTCTTGCTTTACAGAGACAGGCATTAACAGCGGTTGCTGTACATCTGATGCCTGTATTTGCTCATATAACACTTGTGCGGGAACATGGTACGCAGGTAAAAAGCAAACAGCTTGGCCTTGCACAAAAACTAGTTGCTTCGAATCGCTTAGCAAAAACGGAAATACAGCATCCACTGAAGTTGCAGTTCTGTTTGAAGAGTCGCTTCCCGCATTCATTAAGTTTTGATATGAACTCGCTGCACTTTTGCTGACTTGACCAACACCATGATAGGCCTTGCCTTGAAAGTTAGTTCTCTGACTGCCTTTACTCTCGAATCCTTTTGCGTTTGGACCAGAGCGCAGTGGCGCTATATAGTCCGTACTGGGTACTGTAAAGTGAGATGAATCTGAACTTGAACGTTTATCGTCAGGCTGCTGATATGCATGCTTTGGCACTTCATATAAAGAAGTTACGTTACTATTTATCGATTCAGCGTCATCCTCATTCTCAAACTCGAGTGCGTCCGTTGATGCACTGAGCAATAATGCATCAGATACACTTTTATAGATCAAATCATGCACTTGACGACTTTGATGAAACCTGACTTCGTGCTTAGCTGGATGCACATTTATATCTAACTCTTCTGGCGGCATCGTAATAAATAACACAAATGCAGGATAGGTTTGTGAATCAATCATGCCTTCAAATGCTTGACGGATAGCGTGCAAAATAACACGGTCTTTCATCATTCGACCATTCACAAAACTGTATTGCAGATCGTTAGTTCCACGCCCTTGGCCCACTGCGTTGCACCAACCTGTAACCGTTACCTTTTGATACTCACCGTGCACGGCGATGCTACTTTGCAAAAATGCTTGTCCACAAACGGCGGCGATTCTTTTGTCCTTAAGCTCCGGCACAACAGCGGGAAAACGATGCACAACGCGACCATTATGCTTCAGCGTAAAACCAACTTCAAAATGACTTAGTGCAATACGTTTAAAGATCTCTTCAACATGTTGAAATTCAGTTTTTTCGGCGCGTAAAAATTTGCGTCTTGCGGGCGTATTAAAAAATAAATCAAGCACTTCCACCGATGCACCTTTGGGGTGCGCCGCTGGATTCAATTGAATCTCCATTTCGCGACCTTCACAATGCGCTTGCCATGCCTCTGCTTGCTCTTCGGTTTTGGATGTCAGGGTTAAACGACTCACTGAACTAATACTTGCCAGCGCTTCACCACGAAAACCTAGGCTGGTAATAGATTCCAAATCATCGATATCTTCAATCTTACTTGTAGCGTGACGACTAAGAGCTAAACTTAGTTCTTCTTTCGGAATGCCTTTGCCATTATCACGTATAAGCATTCGCTTATGTCCGCCCTTATCTATTTCCACCAATATATCTGTAGCACCAGCGTCGATGCTGTTTTCTACAAGTTCCTTAATGACGGATGCGGGTCGTTCTACCACTTCACCTGCGGCTATTTGGTTTGCGAGTCGAGCGGGGAGAATTTTAATAGTCAATGCAAGTGTCTTCGCTTTTATATGTTTAGTTTTTTGACCGATGTACTGAGTTAAAACGCAGGAATGGTCAACGTTTGCCCAATCCTGACTAAATCGCCTTTTATATTGTTCGCTTCTCTTAAACGGTCTAAATCGACATTGTAACGTTTAGCCACCAGCGACAATGACTCACCACTTTTTACTTTGTGTCTTACGGGCTGATTATCGCGTTCCTGAGCCCATAAAGTACCTTCGGGCGGCGCATTTCTGAAGAACACTTGGATAGATTTAAACAGAGAATCAGCTAATTGTTGACGATAAGCTCGCCAGTTTAAATTTTTCTCTTCTTGAGGATTAGAGATGAAACCAACTTCAACCAAAATTGAAGGCGTTTCTGGCGCCGTCAACACTGCAAAACTGGCGCTTTGAGGCACTTTCTTGTGCATTTTTGTTACTTTCTTCATTTCTTTAATGACTTTATTGCTGATGTCGTAGCTTGACGCACGGGATAAATCCATGGACATATTGAATATCGTTTCGGCGAAATACCTTTCCGTATCTCTATCACCAATAACATCAGCAGCAGAGCCTAACAATTCAGAGTTTCTTTCTGTTCTTTCTAGTAAGCGACCTAATTCACTGTCCGCTCGACCTTTTGACAGAACCCAAACAGAGCCACCTCTCGGCTGCGGCGTGCTAAAAGCATCTGCATGGATTGACACTAACAAATCAGCGTTTTCTTTCGTGGCAAAACCCGGTCGGTCGTTTGGACTAATGTAATAGTCACCCGTGCGAGTCATGACGGCGCGTAAACCGGGCTCTTCGTTGATACGCTTCTCAAGCATTTTGCTAATACTTAAGGTAATATTTTTCTCGTATGTTCCCTTAGGTCCAATCGAGCCAGGATCAACACCACCATGCCCAGGATCAATGACAATGACGATATCTTTGTCACGCACCGGTGCTTTGCTATTTGTCGGAACAGGTGAAGGGTTAGGATCCTTTAAATCGATCACAATCCTATGCCCGAAGTCAGCACTCGGTTCTAGCGAAAACAGCTCTGCATTAACTGTTTTGCTGAGTTCAATAACCATTCGCATGTCAGAAGCCAACTTCGGCGAGGAATGACGCATTTTTTTGATCAAACTACTGGTATTGTCGACATTGCTGAAATTAAATTTTCGGTTGGTGTTTTTGAAATCAACGACCAACCTTTCAGGGGATTTTAAATTGAAATACGAGAAACTAGTCTGCTCAGACAGGTCAACTACGATGCGAGTATTGTCATTGGATGGAGATACTCTAATATCGCTGATATTGGATTGAGCCTGGGCATACGAGGTTAAACTAACGAAAATCGCTAGTATTAAGCTCACTACTTTGCATGCAACTACATTCTTGTTCATTGTATTTTTTATTCTTATTGTTCCAACAATCACGGCCTAAGGTTAACACAGTATCAAATTATTCAATATTACCTTACAGACTTCCTTTGTCATCAGATCCATTGGCGCAATATTCACATACTGAAATTGTCTGTTTCAACTGCATTCAACTGCTTTCGTTTAGCGCAGATACTATACGCTCCCCAGCTTCAGATGAGGCTAAAAACTCAAACACCCGATTGTCGGCTTGCGCGTTGTCAATTTTTATATCCAGCTCTATGTCTGGCTTTGCTAACAAGCCCCAACCTTTTTCAGCCCATTCAATGAGACACATACTGTCATTATTAAAGTAGTCACGAATACCCATAAACTCGAGTTCTTCTGCATCTGCTAAGCGATATAAGTCAAAGTGAAATACTTTGACGTTATCTATTTCATAAGGTTCAACTAGTGTGTAAGTTGGGCTTTTCACACTACCTTTGTGCCCCAACGCTTGCACCAAGTGTCTTGTAAACGTAGTTTTGCCTGCTCCTAAATCACCATTGAGGTAAAAGGTAATACCGCCGAGACCTTTCTGTTTTAAAATCGTTGCTACTTTTACAGCAATGCTTCTTGTTTCATCTTCAGAGTGAACTACAAACGCGCGCTTTATCATGCTACCTATAAACTCTTTACTAATCGTTAATTAACATGCGCACTGTATCAAATAAATCACTCGCAAGCATACCTCTTTGACCTTGCTTTTCAGCAACAATGTCGCCCGCTTTTGCATGCAAAGAAACACCATATTGGCAAGCAAGTGCTGTGTTTACGCTTTGCGCCATCAGTGAGCCGATAATACCAGTAAGCACATCGCCCATACCCGCTGTCGCCATTCCAGGATTGCCATGACGGCACACCCAAGAGTTTTGTTCGTCGTCAATAATCGTACCCGCACCTTTTAAGACACACGTAGAGTGATAACGTTCCGCAACTTGGCGAGCAAACACAAATCGGTTATTTTCGACTTCCTCAACACTGACACTCAACAGTCTAGCTGCTTCGCCGCTATGCGGAGTCATCACACAGTCGTCGATACTAACAAATGAGGCTGTACTCGCCATAATATTTAGAGCGTCGGCGTCGATTACCATCGGTTTAGGGTTGTTTTGACAATATTGCAAAACGGTTTCGTAGGTCGCTCGACTCCAGTCATCTTGGCCCAAGCCTGGACCAATCACTACACACGTTGCCCAAGCCAATGCTTCATCTAAGCCACTAGAAATCACCATAATTTCAGGTCTACCCGCACTAATTTGAATTTTTGAGCTTTCGTGAGCGTATACTTTCACTAAGCCAGTACCGCTTCGCAAGGCCGCTTCGGCGCTTAATCTTATGGCACCCGCCATGCCTGAATTGCCACCGACGCAAAGTAGACGACCATAGGATCCTTTATGACTGTGCACTGGTCTTGGGGCTAATCCTTTAAAATGAGCAATATCAAGAGCACTTGCATCACTTCGCGCTATTTCGGCAAAAGCTTTACCGATACCCAAATCTTCAAACACCAGCTGTCCGCAAGATTGTTTGCCTGCTCCCGTAGTCAAACCTAGTTTGATCCCGATAAACGTGATGGTAATGTCGGCTTGGATGCAGCGGCCCAATGACTCCCCAGTATCTGCATCTAATCCGCTCGGCAGATCAACGCTAACAACCGGTACGTCAGCATTATTTATTGCGTCAATTACATCCGCGAACTCATTTCGTATGATACCGGAAATACCGATACCCAGTAACGCGTCGACAATTAAGTCGCAGCGATTAAGCATTTCCGGATTAAATGCTTCAACTTTCCCACCATTATCTAACCAAGCCTTTTGAGCACGAGCAGCGTCACCTGTGACTTCTCTTTCGGGCTCGACTGCACACAGAATTACCTTTTTACCGGCGTTGACTGCGTTTAATGCAGTAATGTAACCGTCACCTGCATTGTTTCCGACGCCCACTAGTATTAAATACGTTTGCGTATTTGGCATCAATGAAACGCAGCGTTCGAATACCGCTTTGCCTGCCCGCTGCATTAATTCAAACTTTGAAAGACCCAATTTAGCGGCCGCTTCTAATTCCAAATGCTTAACTTGATCAGCACGATAGAGTTTTTGTGTTAAACTTGGAGCTGTATTTTTATGCAACATGCGAATGTGTCCGTAGAAAATGTCCGTTATTAATTCAATAGATTTAAACCAGCTTACCGACAATATCAAGACTTGGGGTAAGTCGCTAGGTTTTCAGCAAGTTGGTGTCTGTGATGTTGATCTAAGTCAGCATGAAAAAGCGCTACGAAACTGGCTTGAAAATGGTTATCAAGGCAATATGAGCTTTCTTGAGCGCAACATTGATAAACGTCTATCGCCCAGCGAATTAGTCCCAGGGACGTTACGCATCATCAGCGTGCGTATGGATTATCTGCCACCCGACGCTTCCTTCGCCAGTAATTTAAAGTCGTCTTCTACTGCTTATATTAGTCGCTACGCACTTGGCCGAGACTACCACAAAGTTATCCGCAAAAAATTGCAAAAACTAGCTGAACAAATTCAAGAGTACACTCAAGATTTATCATTTCGGCCATTTGTTGACTCTGCTCCTGTACTTGAGCATGCGGTAGCCGAAAAAGCAGGTATTGGCTGGACGGGTAAGCATTCACTTACTATTAACAAAGAAGCTGGTTCTTATTTCTTTTTAGGTGAACTGTTTATCAATTTACCCTTGCCTGTTGACCAAGCTGTCGAGGAGAACTGTGGTAAGTGTACTGCCTGCATTTCAATTTGTCCTACGCAAGCAATCGTAGAACCCTATGTAGTCGATGCGCGCAAATGTATTTCGTATCTGACAATAGAAAATGACGATGCAATACCAGTAATTTACCGCAAAGCTATGGGCAATCGAATTTATGGTTGTGACGACTGCCAACTTGTCTGCCCTTGGAATAAATATGCTGAAGTGACCGAAGAGAAGGATTTTTTTGCGCGCCAGCATATGCACAACCGCTCATTGCTCGACTTATTTAAATGGACAGAAGATGAGTTTTTAGAGCACACCGAAGGCTCTGCAATCAGGCGCATTGGCTATCGAAAGTGGAAGCGAAATATCGCGGTAGGTTTAGGTAATCAAATCGTGCAGAGTATTGAAGAAGCTGAAAATATCAAAGGTGTACTGCAAAATGCACTCGATTTTCCAGATGATATGGTGCAAGAGCACATTCGCTGGGCATTGGCTGAGATAGAGCAATGCGAGTTGCAACTAGGTAAAAAAAGCGTCAACAGAAAAACGCTGAGTTTGGCGAGAAGTGTTGAGAAAGGAATGCCGAGGCACGGATGAAATAAAAGGGCGATGAAATAAAGGGGTCAGTGTTAATTAATTTTTCTGAAAAGATGTCATTTATGACCTTTTCTGGAAAATTAATTAACACTGACCCCTTTATTTTTATTTACTTATGATACTGCGAACTATACTTATGCACTGCGTCCACAAACACGCCAGCATTTTCAGGCGGTACGTCTAAGTGGATCCCGTGCCCAAGATTGAATACATGGCCGTCGCCTTCACCAAAGCCCGCAAGGATGTCTTGAACCTCCTGTTCGATGCGCTCAGGCTGTGCGTATAAAATAGAAGGATCCATGTTGCCTTGCAGTGCAACTTTATCACCAACCCTTGCTTTTGCATCGGCAATATCAATCGTCCAATCCAGACCAATCGCATCGCAGCCAGTTGCAGCAATAGACTCTAACCACATTCCACCATTTTTGGTGAACAATGTAACCGGTATTTTCTGGCCTTCGTAATTACGCGTTAATCCAGCAACAATTTTTTCCATATATTGCAATGAAAACAGTTTGTAATCACGAGGGCTCAATACACCACCCCAAGTATCAAATACCATGACCGATTGTGCACCTGCTGCGATCTGCGCATTCAAATACAGTATTACCGAGTCGGCAAGTTTATCGAGTAGTGCATGCAAAATGCTTGGTTCTGCAAACGCCATCTTCTTAATCTTAGTAAAAGCTTTACTCGAGCCTCCTTCCACCATATAGGTTGCCAGCGTCCAAGGACTGCCTGAAAACCCAATTAAAGGAACTTCTCCCTTCAGGTTTTTACGGATCGTGCGCACCGCATCCATCACATATTTAAGTTCAAGCTCAGGATCAGGAATAGCTAATTTATCCACACCCGCTTTATCCACGATAGGATATTTGAATTTTGGCCCTTCGCCCGCTTCGAAATATAGGCCAAGACCCATTGCGTCTGGAATAGTTAAGATATCAGAAAACAAAATTGCGGCGTCTAATGGAAAACGACGCAAAGGCTGCAGCGTAACTTCGCAAGCTAATTCAGGATTAGTACACAAAGCCATAAAATCGCCAGCTTCAGCTCTAATTTCTTTGTATTCTGGCAAATAACGTCCAGCTTGGCGCATCATCCATACAGGAGTAACGTCAACAGGTTGCTTTGAAAGAGCGCGTAAATATCTATCGTTTTTTAATGGGGTCATGCTTTACTCATTGTGAAATTTGAAACTGACTCGTCTAAATTTTAACTAGCTCGAGATAACTTGTACTCTATTATACCGACTTTTCTAGCATTCTTTTTTGCGTTTCCTCAATTAATCTCCCGGCAATGGAAAATTTTGGTGGCACTACCGGTAAATTATCGATATCAAACCAATCTGCTTGTATTATTTCCTTACCATCAACAACAATGTCGCCACTATCATATTCGGCTAAATAACCAACCATTAAAGAATGTGGGAACGGCCAAGGCTGGCTATTAAAGTATTCTACATTTTTTACTTTTACGCCCACTTCCTCAAACACTTCCCGATGCACCGCTTCCTCAAGCGTTTCGCCACTTTCCACGAAACCAGCAAGTGTAGAAAAGAAACCAGATTCTTTCTGACGTTCGCCCTGAGCAAGAAGAATTTTATTGCCATGGCGAATGGCGACGATGATACAAGGAGACACTCGCGGGTAACAGCGATGCTGACAAGTATGACAATGCATCGCCATTTCCCACGACACACGATCCATGCGTGAACCGCAGCGGCCACAAAACTGATGCGTACGCAAAAAGACAGCATATTGCCAAGCTTGAGCTACGTGTTGAAAATCTTCTTTGGGCATCATCATGACCACTTCACGAAGGCTTATGGAACGCACCGATTCGTGTTCAAGTATTTCCTTCTGCATATCTACAAGATGGTGTTCGACATGCTCATTGCCGTGTATGTGGACAGTTTGCTCTGCATATTCTGTAAAAATATCTTGTGTAAGATTAGCCAGCATTTCAACACCTGAACGCAAATCGGCCTCAATTGGTACTAATAGTCTGTCATTCGAAAAAATGAAATATCTTTTAATTTTTACTATTGCTGTCATTACTTACCTTATTGAGTCGCCGTCTACTCACAAGAGGCTTAGGTTGAGGATGCTAAAGCTATATGAATATTGCTGTTTATGCAAAGACAAAAGCAAACGAAGAATGTTATATAAAATTCACTATGAACTGCATTACCTATTCCCCTCACCTTAAATAAAACTCTTTCCTTTACTGTTGTCGAAGTGCACACCGGTGTTATACTATTCACTGAATTAGCCGCATTATATTGATGTCTGCAAATAGGGAAAAGACCTTGGTGTTATCCAAACAAAACAAAGCTATTTTGGTGAAAGCAAAGTCATATTGCCAAGAGAAAGGCGCTCGTCTTACACCGCTGCGCGAGAGAGTTTATGAAATTCTATTGCATCAAGACAGCGCAATTGGTGCATACGATTTGCTAGATGAATTACGGAAAACCGACGATAATGCAAAACCCCCAACTGTTTATCGGGCATTAGACTTTTTCCTTGATTTAGGGCTAGTACATAAAGTTGAATCGACTAATGCTTTCATGGCCTGCCATCATTTTGGTTGCAGTCATCCCGTGCAATTTCTAATTTGCGATACCTGCGGCGATGTTCAAGAGATTCAATCCGCTGGCGTAAAGGAAACGCTCGAGGCACAAGCCGAACAAAATTCTTTTGTCATTTTGCGCCAAACTATTGAGGCACATGGCGTTTGCCAGAAGTGCCAATAAAACGTTCAGGAATTTACAGTCAATTTGTTTCTTTCAGTCGCCGCTCCCTCCTCAAATGTGTCACCTTTTTACTACTAATTTGAGCAACTCGAAGTTCTAAATCAATTTTAGTTAATTTATATTGAATAAACCCCATTAATAACAAGGTTTCGTTGGAAATTGATTGAAATGTGGGCGATAATTAAAGGGCTACAAAAAAACACACTATTTTGGAAAAAAGGAAGTTAATCATGAAACGCTCTATGCTTTTCACAGCAGTTGCAGTTGCAACAACTATGTCTGCTAGCACAATCGCTCAAGAAGCCCCAGCCTACGAAAATTGGGTCGGTGGTTTTGCACAATATTACAGTCCAGATTCAGATAAGCCTGAGCCTTTGGGTTATTTAGACGACGGAAAAACATTGGGGGGCGAATTAGGTTTCCGCTTCGACCCTAAATGGGGTATCCGTTTTGAACTTTCTCGCATTTTCCTAGACATGCAAGGCCCGAACCGCCCAGGTTTTGGTGATGATGGTGTTATGTTGGGTGCTGATGCAATGTACTTCTTAGACAATGACGCGGCGTATTTCTTTGGTGGTTTGCGCGAGCAATCAATCGAAGACAGCTACCGTATGATGAGTTACGGTGTTGGTAAACATTGGGAAGTAAGCGATAGCGTGCGCGTCATCACAGAACTTGCCGGCTACCGTGATTTCGGTCAAGGCTATAACGAATATAGCGCAAAACTTGGTTTAGCGTATATCTTCGGCCAGACACCAGCAGCACCAGTTCGCAAAGATACTGACAACGATGGCGTTTACGATGCTGTTGACCGTTGCCCTAACTCTCCAGCGGGAACCGTGGTTGATGCAACAGGCTGTAGCGTTGATTTGGACAATGACGGTGTATTGAACGGCGTTGACCAATGTCCAAATACACCAGCAGGCGTAAAAGTTTCCGCAAATGGTTGTGAGATCAAAGACGCTGACAAAGATGGTGTTTTAGATATCAACGATTCTTGCCCGAACACACCAGCAGGAACGAAAGTAAATGCTAAAGGTTGTGCAATCGATTTAGATAAAGACGGCGACGGCGTATTGGATAGCAAGGACAAGTGCCTAGACACCCCAATGACTGACAAAGTAGATGCGGACGGCTGTAGCGTATTATTAGAAAAAGAAGTGTCTATCGCACTTAACGTTCTATTTGCTAATAACAGCAGCAAAATCGAAAACCCTAACGCTGATAAGATTGTAGAATTTGTTGACTTCATGAAGCGCTATGGCAACACCGATGTTGTTGTTGAAGGTCATAGTTCTGCAGTCGGCAATGCTGAATATAATCAATACCTTTCGCAAAAACGTGCGGATGCGGTTAAAACTATGCTGGTCAACAAGTATGGTATCGAAGCATCTCGTTTAAGCGCAATTGGTTATGGTGAAACGCAGTTGAAAGATACTTCTAACACTGCCGAAGCTAATAAGATTAACCGTCGTATTGAAGTTAAAGTGACCACTAAGGTTAAAACTACAGCGACTCGTTAATTTGTATTAATACAAATTAGGTAATAGCAAAGCGCCTACTTGCAAAAGTAGGCGCTTTTTTTTGGCTTCTATTTTACCTTCCTAAACCTTGACGTTCACTACGTTGTTTCCTACTTTAAAGTCTAGGCAATAATTTCTGTAAGGGCTCCTTAACTAAGCTCAAATCAGCAGACGCAATATAAGACCTTAGTTACATTGTCGACAAAATGACCATTAATGTTTGACATAAGCAACAGCAGCCTCTATATTGTCGACAATCCTCTTTAACCGACGATGTTAATGAACGCATTTGCTGAACAAGCTATCACCGGAGCTGACAAGACCTTCTTCCAACTAAGAAGGGATATTGTGGAAGGCGAAATTAAAGCTGGTAGCAAATTAAGTGAAATGGAATTGTCGACAAAATATGGTGTGAGTCGCGCGGTAATCCGAGAAGCTATTAACCGTTTAGAAAGCTGCCATCTAGTCGAGCGCAAACCGAACATAGGGGCAAGGGTCGTTGCATTAACACCAGAAGGCCTTATTCAACTATATCAAGTTAGAGAATCGCTCGAAGGTATGGCCGCAAGATTAGCTGCTAAGAATATGACAGACGCCGAAATTAATGATTTGAATACTTTACTTAGTACTCACTTTCAAGAAGTAAAAACTGGCGAAACATACTATCAAGAAGCGGGTGACGTTGATTTCCACTATCGAATAATTGTCGGTAGTAAAAATGACCATCTTATTTCACTGCTAGTGAATGGTCTTTATCATCTTATTCGAATGTATCGCGTGCAGTTGGGTATGGCAGGCCCACGCGTCAGCACTGCGTTTGATGAGCACAAGCATATTGTACAAGCAATTAGTAACCGCGATGAAGAGCTCGCAGAGATGCTAATGCGCAGACACATTCTCTATTCAAAACAAAATATTGAGGCTAGGTTACGATAAACGCTTTTTGTTTTTTGTAACTTCACTCCCACTAAAAAAGAACGAGGTAAATATGAGCGCAGGTAAAAAATTTCGTCAAGCACTAGCTGACAACAAGCCACTTCAAATCGTTGGCACCATTAACGCCTACTCTGCAATGATGGCGAAAAAAATTGGCCATCAAGCTATTTATCTTTCTGGCGGCGGTGTTGCAAACGCATCTTACGGGCTGCCCGATTTAGGAATGACTTCACTGAATGATGTCTTAGTTGATGTTAACCGCATTACATCTGCTTGCGATTTACCGTTATTGGTCGATATCGACACTGGCTGGGGCGGCGCTTTCAATATTGCAAAAACCGTTCGTGATATGGAAAAAGCTGGCGCTGCTGCAGTGCACATGGAAGACCAAGTTGCGCAGAAGCGCTGTGGTCATCGACCAAACAAAGCGATTGTATCAACAGAAGAAATGGTTGATAGAATTAAAGCGGCTGTTGATGCTCGCACCGATCCTGATTTTTTCATCATGGCGCGCACAGATTCCTTCGCTCAAGAAGGCTTAGAAGCTGCGATAGCAAGAGCAAAAGCGTACGTTGCCGCAGGTGCTGACGGTATTTTTGCCGAAGCGGTAAAAACTGAAGAACACTATCGCGCCTTTTCTGAAGCTTTAGATGTACCTATTCTGGCTAACATTACTGAGTTTGGGCAAACCGAGTTGTGGAACAAGGAACAACTTGGAGAATGGGGAGCCGCCATGGTTCTTTACCCACTTAGTGCTTTCAGAGCAATGAACAAAGCGGCAGAAATGGTGTATGAGTCTATTTTGGCGAACGGCGATCAAAAAGCCGTTGTCGATTCAATGCAGACTCGCATGGACTTGTATGACTATCTTGGCTATCACGATTATGAACAGAAGCTAGACGCTTTGTTTGCAGAAAATAAGAACCTATAACTTAGAATCACAGAATTTACGGAGACGATAATGGCAAAAGTATTAAGTGGCGCAGGATTACGCGGTCAAGTTGCTGGTAAAACAGCTTTATCAACAGTCGGTCAATCAGGCTCTGGCTTGACTTATCGCGGCTATGATGTAAAAGACCTCGCTGAAAAATGCCAATTCGAAGAAGTTGCTTACCTTATTCTCAAAGGTAATTTGCCAACACAGTCAGAGCTAGACGCCTATAAAGCCAAGCTAAAAATGATGCGCGGATTACCTGCACCTTTGAAGGCCGTGTTAGAGCTTATTCCTGCTAATGCCCATCCTATGGACGTTTTACGAACAGGTTGCTCAATGCTAGGTAATCTTGAAACAGAAGCGGATTTTTCACAGCAGGGTGAAGTCACTGATCGCATGTTAGCCTGCTTCCCAAGCATTATTTGTTACTGGTACCGCTTTTCGCACGACGCAGTTCGTATTGACGTAGAAACTGATGACGATTCGATTGGTGCACACTTCTTACATATGCTGCACGGCGAAAAGCCAAATGAATTGCATGAAAAAGTAATGCATGTATCTTTGATTCTCTATGCCGAACACGAGTTTAACGCATCCACTTTTACTGCTCGTGTTTGTGCTTCAACGCTATCTGACATGCATTCATGCATTACCGGTGCAATAGGTTCACTTCGCGGACCTTTGCATGGCGGTGCTAACGAAGCAGCAATGGAAATGATTGAAGGCTTTACTTCTGCCGATAATGCAGAGAAAGAAATGATGGGTAAGCTAGAACGCAAAGAGAAAATCATGGGCTTTGGTCATGCTATCTATTCAGATTCAGACCCACGCAATGAGATTATAAAAGGCTGGTCTGAAAAACTAGCTGCTGATGTTGGCGATACTGTTCTATATCCGGTATCAGTGCGTTGTGAAGAAGTGATGAAACGCGAAAAAGGCTTATTCTGCAATGCTGATTTCTTTCATGCCTCAGCTTACAACTTTATGAAAATACCCACTAAACTATTCACACCGATATTCGTGATGTCTCGACTAACGGGTTGGGCGGGTCACGTAATGGAGCAGCGCGCTGATAACCGCATTATTCGTCCTTCGGCGGATTATACGGGTGAAGAATTACGCCCAGTTGTAGCTATCGAAAACAGATAGCTAGCAATTGCAGTATCAAAACGTTACACGTTCTCACCTTGCAGAGGTACCTTCATTGGTACTTCTGTATTAAGAAATTAGTTGTCTGTTGTTTACGATCCTTACTTCTGAGCTTGTAGTAAAGCAGTCCTAAAGTATAAAGTTACTAAGCAAAGACAACCTACTGAATCACAGGATTTGTCATGAACTACGATTACAGAAAACCCCTACCCAACAGTCAGCTAGACTATTATGATACAAAAGAAGCGGTCAATAATATCCAAGCGGGTGCGTATGAAACCCTGCCCTACACTTCACGAGTATTAGCTGAAAACTTGGTTAGAAAATGCGACCCAGCGATCCTAACTGATTGTTTAAAGCAAATTATTGAGCGTAAACGTGATCTCGACTTCCCGTGGTTTCCAGCGCGTGTTGTATGCCATGATATTCTAGGCCAAACTGCGCTCGTAGATTTAGCAGGGTTAAGAGATGCGATTGCAGCCAAAGGCGGCGATCCTGCTCAGGTTAATCCTGTAGTACCAACTCAACTAGTTGTCGACCATTCACTGGCGGTCGAACATGGAGGCGCCGACAAAGACGCATTTACTAAAAACAGAGCGATTGAAGATCGCCGCAATGAAGACCGTTTCCACTTTATCAATTGGACAAAAACCGCATTTAAAAATGTCGATGTTATTCCACAAGGTAACGGCATACTGCATCAAATTAACTTAGAGCGCATGTCACCCGTTGTTCAAGCACGCGACGGTGTCGCTTTTCCTGACACCTTAGTAGGAACCGATAGCCACACACCAATGGTTGACGCATTAGGCGTTATTGCGATTGGTGTGGGTGGTCTGGAAGCTGAAAGCGTTATGCTAGGACGAGCGTCATATATGCGCCTCCCAGACATTATTGGTGTTGAACTAACTGGCAAGCCACAAGCTGGCATTACAGCGACTGACATTGTGTTGGCACTGACCGAGTTTTTACGTGCGCAAAAAGTCGTTTCGTCGTTCTTAGAGTTTTATGGCGAAGGCACAAAGCACCTTACCCTCGGTGATCGTGCAACTATCTCCAACATGACGCCAGAGTACGGCGCTACTGCAGCTATGTTTTATATCGATAGACAAACTATTGATTACCTAACACTTACTGGTCGAGAAGACGATCAAGTTAAGCTTGTTGAACAATACGCAAAACATACTGGTTTGTGGGCAGACGATTTAGTAACGGCCGAATACGAGCGTGTGTTGAGTTTTGATTTGTCATCCGTTGGACGCAATATTGCTGGTCCTTCCAACCCACATACACGCGTATCGACAGCCGATTTAGCCGTAAAAGGCATTAGCGGAGTGGTAGAAAATGAAGAAGGTAAAATGCCGGACGGTGCTGTCATTATTGCTGCTATCACCAGTTGCACTAACACGAGTAATCCGCGCAACATGATTGCAGCCGGCTTAATTGCTCGCAACGCTAATAAGCTCGGTTTGCTAAGAAAGTCTTGGGTAAAAAGTTCTTTAGCACCAGGCTCTAAAGCTGTGCAAATGTACTTGGAAGAAGCAGGATTGCTGCCCGAACTCGAAAATCTAGGCTTTGGTATTGTGGGTTTTGCCTGCACCTCATGCAACGGTATGAGTGGTGCGCTTGATCCTAAGATTGCAGAAGAAATCAGACAGCGCGATTTATATGCTACAGCAGTGTTGTCAGGCAATCGCAACTTTGACGGCCGTATTCATCCACACGCTAATCAAGCATTTTTAGCCAGTCCGCCTCTCGTAGTAGCTTACGCTATTGCCGGTACTATTCGTTTCGATATAGAAAAGGATGTATTAGGTAAAGATGCACAGGGCAACGATATCCGCTTAATGGACATTTGGCCAAGTGACGAAGAAATTGATGCCGTTGTAAAATCTAGCGTCAAACCTGAGCAATTCCGCAAGGTTTATAATCCGATGTTTGATTTGAGCGTGGATTACGGTGAAGACAATGATCCGCTTTACGCTTGGCGGCCACAAAGCACTTATATTCGTCGCCCTCCATACTGGGAAGGCGCTTTAGCAGGCGAGCGCAGCATGAAAGGAATGCGTGCTTTGGCCGTGTTAGGTGACAACATCACTACCGATCACTTATCACCGTCAAACGCAATCCAAATGAACAGCGCTGCTGGTGAGTATTTGCATAAAATGGGCTTGCCCGAAGTTGACTTCAACTCCTATGCAACCCATCGCGGTGACCATTTAACCGCTCAACGTGCCACGTTTGCTAACCCAAGATTGAAGAATGAAATGGCGATCGTTGACGGCAAAATGCAGGAAGGCTCACTCACTAGAATTGAGCCCGAAGGCAAAGTGACACGCATGTGGGAAGCAATTGAAACGTACATGCAGCGTAAACAGCCACTCATTATCGTTGCAGGTGCTGATTATGGTCAAGGTTCATCTCGCGATTGGGCAGCAAAAGGTGTACGTTTAGCCGGTGTTGAAGTCATTGCAGCAGAAGGGTTTGAGCGCATTCACCGCACTAATTTGATCGGTATGGGTGTATTACCGCTTGAGTTTGAAGCAGGTACAACTCGTAAAACATTGGGTATAGACGGCACTGAAAGCTTCGATGTAGAAGGTGAACCAACACCCGGCGCAACACTTCACTTAGTCATCAATCGTAAAGATGGTGAGGTCATCAAAGTCCCGATGAAGTGCCGCTTAGATACCGCAGAAGAAGTCTCAATTTACGAAGCAGGCGGTGTTCTTCAGCGTTTTGCACAAGACTTTCTTGAAGCTACCGCATAATTTGGAGCGACGTAATGACGTTTAAACCACAGATAAAAGTGCCTGCTACCTATATGCGTGGAGGCACCAGCAAGGGTGTGTTCTTTAAGGTAGATGATTTACCAGAAAAAGCCAAGGTTGCAGGTCAATTCCGCGATCAACTGCTGCTCCGCGTGATTGGCAGCCCTGATCCTTATGCAAAACATACCGACGGTATGGGCGGAGCCACCTCAAGCACCAGCAAGACAGTATTGCTCAGCAAGAGCGATAAGCCCGATCATGACGTAAATTATCTCTTTGGCCAAGTTGCTATTGATAAACCTTTTGTCGATTGGAGTGGAAACTGCGGAAACTTAACTGCCGCAGTGGGTTCATTTGCTATCAGTAATGGCTTAGTCGACGCAAGTCGCATTCCACAGAATGGCATTGCGGTGGTAAGAATTTGGCAAGCTAATATCAACAAGACCATCATTGCACACGTGCCAATCACAAATGGCGAAGTGCAAGAAACGGGTGACTTTGAACTAGATGGAGTGACCTTTCCGGCCGCAGAAGTCAAAATTGAATTTGTCGATCCTGCAGATGGCGAAGGCGATATATTTCCATCGGGTAACGTTGTCGACCAATTGGAAGTGCCTGGTATCGGCTCTTTTGAGGTTACGATGATTAATGCAGGCATTCCAACGCTATTCTTAAATGCAGATGAACTCGGCTACGCCGGTACTGAGCTGCAAGATGCAATTAATAACGATGACGCTGCATTAGCCAAGTTTGAAATTATTCGTGCTTATGGCGCGGTAAAAATGGGACTCATTGATCACATCGACGAGGCGGTTGCTCGACAGCATACACCTAAAATTGCTTTTGTTTCAGAGCCTCAAAACTATGTTTCATCAAGTGGTAAAGAAATAAGTAGCACTGACATTGATTTGAACGTTCGAGCACTTTCTATGGGTAAGTTGCATCATGCGATGATGGGTACAGCGGCAGTTGCTATTGGAACTGCAGCGGCAATCTCTGGCACACTAGTTAATTTAGCGGCTGGCGGAGGCGACCGCGAGTCCGTCATTTTCGGTCATCCTTCAGGTACATTGAAAGTAGGCGCTAAAGCTGAGAATATTCAAGGTCGGTGGACAGTTGATCGAGTGAGTATGAGTCGCAGTGCAAGAGTATTAATGGAAGGGAACGTCAGAATCCCCAACATCGATTAACCCAATCGTCTTTTTATGCGAACTATTAGTAATTTATAAACCCTTTTTAAGGGCTTTTAAACTATACGCAAATCCGAGAACCATTGCTTTGTGACCACATCATTGTCACTGCATAATCACTATGCTGTGAATTTCGGAATGATTTGATATAGTCCAAGTATGTCCCGATACTGTAGTAAACACTTGTATATATACTAAACATCCATCAAACGCGTACAACTTTTAATTTATTGAAATAATAACAACGAGACCACGTTCTACTAAGCATGTATTTCACATCAATTAGCTCTCATTCCATAAGGAAGAGTAATTGATAAGAGAGAAAATATCGTTACCATAATAAGGAAGCAATAAATGGCAGACCCAACTTACACGCCCCCTAAAATTTGGACGTGGGATTCAGAAAGTGGCGGCAGATTCGCCAATATAAATCGTCCTATCGCGGGCTCAACATCTGAAAAAGATTTACCCGTCGGCAAGCATCCCCTTCAATTGTATTCCCTCGCAACGCCAAATGGTGTGAAAGTAACCATGATGCTTGAAGAATTATTGGAGAAAGGTTTCAAAGACGCTGAGTACGATGCTTATTTGGTCAACATAATGGAAGGGGATCAATTCACCAGTGGCTTCGTCAGTGCAAACCCAAACTCAAAAATTCCAGCACTTGTGGATCACAGCACTGCAACCCCAACACGCGTATTTGAATCTGGTTCAATATTGCTTTATTTAGCCGATAAATTTGATTCATTTTTGTCAAAAGATCCAATAAAACGAGCCGAAACCATGTCATGGCTATTTTGGCAAATGGGCGCCACACCAATGCTTGGAGGCGGCTTCGGTCATTTCTACGCCTATGCGCCAGAAAAATACGAATACCCTATCAATAGATATGCAATGGAAGTGAAGCGCCAAATGGACGTTCTGGACCGTCAACTGGCTGAGAACGAGTTTATCAGTGGTGATGATTACACTATAGCAGATATGGCCATCTGGCCTTGGTACGGTGGTTTAGCGCTAGGCAAACTTTATGAAGCGGGTGAGTTTTTGCAAGTAGAGGAATATAAAAACGTACAGCGTTGGACAAAAGCCATCGATGCACGTCCTCAAGTTAAGCGTGCGAAAATGGTAAACCGCACTTGGGGCGAACTATCTGGGCAGCTACACGAGCGTCACGACGCCAGTGATTTTAAGACAAAAACCCAAGATAAACTTGCCGAATAACAGACCAAAAACACTGCTATTGTCGATCAGGCTTATATTTAAGCCTGGTCTATAGGTCTATAATTGTTCGAATAAGGCTGGGTTTAATGGATGCTGCATCATCTCGGTGACTTCTTCAGCAGACACAGCCTTACTAAAATAAAAACCCTGAATAATATCGCAGTGAAAACGATTTAAAGTTTTAAGTTGCCCGTGCGTTTCCACCCCTTCTGCAATAACAGTCAGGTTCAAAGTACTTGCAAGCGCAATAATCGCTTCAACAATAGCCGCATCGTCAGGGTCTGAATCAATCGTAATAACAAAAGAACGATCAATTTTTAATGTATTTATCGGAAACTTTTTCAGATAGCTTAAAGAGGAGTAACCGGTACCAAAGTCATCAATGGATATTGCAACCCCCATGTCTCGAATTTGATTGAGTCGAGTTATATTATGGTCGACATCGTTCATAACGGCACTTTCAGTTAATTCAACTTCCAACAATGAAGCCGGTAACCCACTGTCATCAAGTGCTCTTTTGATCATATTCAGCAATGAGGCACGCTTAAATTGAATGCTGGAAAGATTTACAGATACTCTGAAGTCTTGCATGCCTGCGTCGAGCCAAGCTTTGGCTTGAAAACAGGCTGTTCGCATAACCCACTCGCCGAGCTCATTAATGAGCCCTGAATCTTCGGCAACGGGAATAAAATCGCTGGGTGTTACATATCCAAGTTCAGGACTCTTCCAACGCAATAGTGCCTCTACGCTTATTATTTTATTGCTCTTCAAACACACTTGAGGTTGATAGTGCAGCATGAACTCATCGTTACTTAGGGCATTTCGTAAGCACCCTTCAATTTGCAAAAACTTCATCGCATTTTCGTTTAACGACTCTGCATAGAATCGATATCCTCTGCGTCCCATGCTCTTGGCGTAATACATCGCAACATCCGCGTGCTTTTTCAACTCAGTTACATTTGCGCCATCGCGGGGATACATCGCAATACCAATGCTCGGTGTCAAGGCAACTTCATAATCATCAATGGATACTAATTCTGAAATACAAGTTACTAGCGATTGCGCTACAACCTTAACGTCATCATCATGCAGAGTTTGGTTGAGCAATATCATAAATTCGTCGCCACCCAAGCGAAAAACCTCGATGTCGTTCACATCGATTAGAGCATCGGGAAAACCGGCCTTTTCTTTAACGCACTGACATATTTTCTCACTGATTTTCTTTAGCAACTTATCACCAAAGTCATGGCCCAAAGTATCATTTATACGCTTAAAGTTATCTAAGTCGATATACATAATGACCAAGCTTTGCCGTTCCTTAGCAGCGAACCAAATGGCTTCTTCGAGACTTTCATCAAGGCTTTGCCTATTAGGTAACCCCGTTAACGAATCGATATACGCCAGTCGTCGCATTTTTTCTTCGCTTTGCTTTAAACTATTAAAAGTTTCGCTTCCTTTGAGCATATAGCGCACTCGATGAGCTACCATGGGCCAACGTAGTGGTTTAGGTAAGAAGTCGGTTGCGCCATGCTTATAGGCACTTTCAATCGACAATATATCGTCGGCTCCGGTTACCATAAGAATAGGTATATCTTTTCCTTTCGGATGCTTTCTAATTTCAGCACAAACTTCAAAGCCACTAAGCATAGGCATGTGGACATCTAACAAGACGATGTTAGGCTCATGTTGTATATAAAGCTTCAACGCATCTACGCCGTTAGCAGCAGTTAAAACCTTGTGATTATCACTGCTCAAGGTTTCTTCCATCAGCAGTAAGTAAGTTGGGTCATCATCACAGACCAATACAGTCGCATCCTTGCCACTATTAAGCGACGGTTCAGTCATACATCTTCTCAACTAATATGTGTAGGCTTCTAAGTGAGTTCTCAAATACATTTTCGAGTTCTTCTAATTTTTCCGTATCATCAATGGGTTGATTACTTTTGGCGGCAGTTTCAATGGCAAGCAAGAGTTGCGTAAATACCATCGTTCCTACGTTACCAGAGAGTGATTTCATTGCATGGGCTAACTCCATTGCTGTTGTTCTGTCATTACTTTTGCAGGCTTCTAAAAGCGCAGGCATCTGTTCAGCCATTACAGTTGTAAATGAATCGGCAACACGCAGATAGAGTTTCTTACCTGTTCTTACTTCAATTTCGCGAATACTTTCTACTGCATCAGCATCGATCCAATTATCAAGCTCTATTGTTTTATTCGGAACAACGCTAGCAGGTATATCTAATGAACTAATTTTAATTTGTTTTTCCGGAATATGCTCAGCTATCATGCTGAATAATTGCGATGCATTAAATGGCTTTAGCATAAAATCATTCATGCCAATTTCTAAACATAAGCCTTTTTCTTCATCAAAAACGCCAGCCGTTAAAGCAATAATAGGAACGGCGCTTGATTGCGCAGTCGACTTCTCATTTTCTCTAATAATGCACGTTGCCGTTAGGCCGTCCATAACCGGCATATGCAAATCCATAAAAATAAGGTCATAACGATTTTTCTGGGTTAGGTCGACAGCAAGTTGGCCATTACCAGCAATATCTACCTCACAGCCAAACATCTCAAGCATAGTGACAGCAACATCTTGGTTTGCAACCACGTCTTCTACCAATAGAATTTTCGCGCTAAAACGGGAGTTATGTTCACTCAATGCGCTGACTTCTCTCGTGTTTTCGAACATTTCTTCTTCAGCGTTGCTTGCAAATAGTATTTCAGCTCGAACCGTTTCTAGGCGAATAGGCTTTTCGATCCGGCGCAAGCCAAACTCATTGACAGCGTCAGCTTTTTCAGTTGTGCGTAAAAGCACGCAATAGTCTGTAATGTCGAGCGTCGTCGAAATAAAAGCGCGATTCAACAAGAAGTCAGCGTGGTCAATAAATATCAGCGCATTTGTAGCCGGAGAAGTATCAATGCGAAGTTCATCAATTGTTGTGAGCAAAGCGCTGACATGCAGGCGTTCAAAAGTATTCCGCATCATTTTTGCGGCCGTATTATTGCTGCAAACTAATAAAATAGGTCGCATGCTTAAATCTTCTACTTTGGAAACCATAACATGTTTCTTTAAGGGCAGTATAACAGGCAGATGAACGGTAAACGTCGTCCCTTCCCCCAACGCAGATTCAACCTCAATTTTAGCTGACATCTGATCAATTATCTTTCTCGTAATAGATAAACCTAAGCCCGTGCCACCAAAGTTTCTGGTCGTTGTTGAATCCGCTTGTTGAAACTCGTTGAATATCTTTTCAAAATGCTCTTTTTCAATCCCGATACCTGTATCAATAACTGAAATTTGGATTTCTTTATTTACGTAATGGACCTCCAAATTAATACTCCCTTTGGAAGTAAACTTAATTGCGTTGTTGAGCAGGTTGGACACAACTTGGCGCAATCTGTGAGCGTCTCCCATGACATATCTCGGACATTCTGTGGCAATACTATAGCCGAGCTCTAGATCCTTTTCAGAGGCCCTAACGGAAAACAGAAACAGCAGCTCTTCTATTAGCGCGTGAAAATCAAACTCGTGATTTTCCAGTTCAATTTTATCAGACTCAATTTTTGACAAGTCGAGAATATCGTTGATCAGAGTCAACAAACTCTCGCCTGCGCGACTCACTGCATTCGCATATCGTTTTTGATTTTCATTCAACTCAGAAGTTAAAAGTAGCTCACTCATACCAATAATACTGTTCATCGGCGTCCTAATTTCGTGGCTCACAATAGCCAAGAAATTCGATTTTGCCTGAGCAGCTTTGATTGCGAGATCTTTTGCTTTACTGGTTTCTTCAACAGCTACTGCCAATTGATTGTTTGCTAGTTCTAGTTCAGATGTTCTTAAACTGACCTCTTTTTCTAATTCAAGGCTATGTTCAATTTGTTTTAACCTTTTACGTTGCGCCATGGTAAATAAACGGTATGCAATGAAAACCACTATCCAAAAATAGGTTAAGTAAGCAATTAAAGAACGATAAATTGGGGGATTAACGAGAACCGGAACTTCTAAAATTTGGTCTGACCATATGCCGTCGTTGTTACTTCCTCTTACTTGTATTACGTAGTAGCCATCTGTTAAGTTAAGGCTTACTTGGTTAGAATTGTCTAAATCGATCCAGTTGCTCTCGTCATTGCTATTGTTATTACTATAACGATACTGATATAAATTGTAATCAGGCTTTGTAAAATCTAGCGCCGCAAAGCTAAAGCCAAAATTAGCTTGGTCATATTGAAGTTCAATATTACCTTCACTGTTAAACGCGCGATTAATAGGAATTGACTCATTCAATCGGCGATACTCTGTCAATACAATTGGTGGCTTATATAAATTAACGGGCAAATGTCTTGATATAAAAGTGTTAAAGCCATTCGAGCCGCCAAAGAACATTCGGCCATCTTGTCCTTGAAAAAAAGCACTACTGTTAAAGTCTGGACTTTGCAACCCATTTATCGTGTTGAAATTGCTTATTCTATTGTTATCTAAAGATATGAAGCTAATACCTTTTGAGGTACTAATCCATATGTTCCCTTGCTCGTCTGCAAGCAAGCCATAAGTAAAATTAGACTCTAACCCTTGCTTTGTTCCAATATAATCAAAGTCGAACAGTTCGGCTTTGACATCCTGTATCGATATTTTACCAACACCTTTGTCCGACGTACTAATCCAAAGATGCTTGTCCGTAAGAAGGACGCTCCAAATTTCAGTACTATCTATAGGTACTCTCAAAAACTCTTTGGTGGCAAGATCAAAGTGATTTAGGCCTCCACCGCGAGTCGCAATCCAGATAGTATTATTTCTACCATCAACCATATGCGTTATTCGATTATTAGAAAGACTTTTTTTGTCTCTTTCGTCATGTAAAAAACGCTGTATATCTCCAGAGCTAGTAATGATATTAATACCCCCACCCCAAGTTCCAACAGCTAAATTTCCGTTGCCGATTTCCATTATTTTACTAATTTGATTGGAGCTTAGTGTTGAATCGTCTTCAGGATCGTTTTGATATTGAATAAATTTATTATTGCCACTTTTACGAAAATACAATCCGGCTCGATATGTACCTACCCAAAGATTTTGCTTTGAGTCTATTAATAATGTGGTTATTCGATCATCCTGCAGAGCTCCGTCATTCCCTGGCTTTGCTTTAATATGAGAAATAGTTGAAGCATCAATATCAATAACATTAATTCCTTCTCCCCAAGTTCCAACGTAAAGATCACCATTTTCAGCTTCAGCAAATGAAGTTATGATGTCACTGGATAAGTTCCTCCCCGTTGGAGTCTTACTATTTACAAGTTGGAAATTGTTTACCGATCTGTTCCATTTGCTAATGCCTAGACTAGTGCCAACCCAAAGAACTCCTCCTCTATCTTGGAAAAGACTGAGTACGCGATCATCGATCAAACTGGCATTGTTGGAATCGTTATGGACATATCGTATAAAGGAGCCTGAATTTTCGTCCCATTCACAGAGTCCTCCACTATCAGTAGCGATATAAATATATCCATCTTTGTCTTGATAGATGTCATTTATTGAGTTAGAACAAATGCTATATGGGTTTTCAATGCTTGTTTGTAAATGCTGCAGAACCCCCTTATCTAGATCGAATAGTATTAGGCCAGAATTAATTGAGCCTAGCCAAAGTCGCTTTTTATTATCAATTAGGAGCGAGCGGAGTTTGTTTGTTGGCAGAGGAATAGCTGATTCAAGATTGAAACTCTGAAAAAAACTGCTTTTGGATAAACTATATAATAATCCAGCATCTTCTGTTGCGACATAAATATTTTGCTCTGAATCAACACTAATATCCATAATTTTATTTGACTGCAGACCAGACTTTTTATCAATTAAGGCAGTGAATTTTGACTGCGTCATATCAAAAACGGCTATTCCGCTGTTTCTGGTTCCAAACCAAATAGTGTTGTCATCAACTTGTGAGATTACTCTAAATTTTAGGCCTGTAATAAGCTCGTGTTCTTTTGAATCGGTAAAATTATAAAAGCCGTCTATTTCAGGAATGTAGAGACTAATACCACTCTCACCTGCAACCCATAGGTTACCTTGACTATCAGAGAAAATATCAACAATCCAGCTTCCGGGTAAACTACTTTGATTTTCAGGATCGTGATAATAATGAGTTACTTTCTGACCATCATATTTGTTTAGGCCATCTTGTGTCGCTATCCAAATAAAGCCCTGAATATCTTGTTCTATATCATTTACCACTGGACCAGACAGCGTATGGCGTTCATTTAATTGTGAGAATGAGATATCACGACTGAGTTTGTCATAGAACAATTTAGCATCAGCAGTTTGCGGGATCATTAGCCCTAAAAAAATAAATGATATCGAAAACAGGGATATTACGCTAAAAATTTTATTCTTGTTCAAGGCAAGCATGTGAAGTATTGGCTAATATTTTATAAGTCGCTTGAGTCTAAAACATTTATTAACTCAAAACCAAACTAACTTTATTTAAAACAACTAAAAAAGGCCTATAAAAAATTTACAGGCCTTTTTATTCATTTAACTACCTAATTTTAAAGCGTTTAATTTAAGTTGAAGATATTGAACCGCACTCAATGGCTAATTATCCATAAGTTACTATTTTTCATAGCTGTCGACTTTTCGAACAACGGTATGACTTAGGGTTAGGTTCACAAGTTTAAACTAATAACATCTTTCGCTGGCTCTGCTGCTTTGACATTATCGTTGTTCCAAATAACACCGTCATTGTTCCAGATTACGCCATCTTTCGCTGGCTCCGCCGCTTTGACGTTATCGTTGTTCCAAATAACACCGTCATTATTCCAGATTACGCCATCTTTCGCTGGCTCCGCCGCTTTGACGTTATCGTTGTTCCAAATAACACCGTCATTGTTCCAGATTACGCCATCTTTCGCTGGCTCTGCCGCTTTGACGTTATCGTTGTTCCAAATAACACCGTCATTGTTCCAGATTACGCCATCTTTCGCTGGCTCTGCCGCTTTGACGTTATCGTTGTTCCAAATAACACCGTCATTGTTCCAGATTACGCCATCTTTCGCTGGCTCTGCCGCTTTGACGTTATCGTTGTTCCAAATGACACCGTCGTTGTTCCAGATTACGCCATTGGCAAATCTATTATCACCTTCCGCATTTGATTCAAAATAATGACTTCTCAAATTAATATCATTAGAGATGTCAAGACCATTATTTGCACAGCCTACAACAGTCGCGTTAATAGCTGCTGACGCATTAATTAGACCAGCTCCTTGAGCATAACGGCTGAACGCTAGTTCGCCATTTTGTTTCGTGGCAAGCGATGCTGACGACATTAAACGACATTTGATCTCATCAGGGGTCAAACTAGGATCTTGCTGGATCATAAGTGCAACCACCCCTGCAGTAACAGCAGTGGCCTGAGATGTACCTGAAATTCCGGATTTTTTGTTTTTATCAGCTAAACGACTATTTTTAGCAACTAATCCTTTAACGTTAGCGCCTGGTGCAAGCACTTCCGGCTTCATAAAGCCTTCTAATGTTGGGCCAAAGCTAGAGAACGAGGCAACAACATCGTCAGATGTATCAAATGGAGTGCTATTGTCATCCATTGCGCCTACAGTGATGACATAAGGGTTGTTACCTGGAACGCCTATGCTCATATCTTTATTATTGCCGTTCCCTGCAGGAGCGATAACAGTAATACCATTGTCCCAAGCTCGCATAAGCGCTTGGTTAATTGGATCTTCCCAGTAAAAAGAGGTCGCTGGAAAACTAAAGGCAACATTTAATACTCTAATATTTAAGCTGTCTTTATTGTTAATTGCATACTCAATGCCTTGTAGAACAGATGAATAAGACGCCTTGCCTTGTTCGTCAAACGCTTTGATCATTACCAAGTCCACATCGGGTGCAACACCGCTGTGTGCACCTGTGGGTGCGCCATACTGGTCAAAAATGCTAGAGCTGTCAGCTAAGATACTCGCTACATGAGAGCCGTGACCATTCAAGTCTTCAGATGCTGCTGCGTCCTCACCAGAAGCATCAACGACGGTTATGTTTCTTTCTTGACCGTAAGTGTTTTGCTGCAACGCTGCAAACTGCCCTAGTCCGCTATCAATAATAGCAACTGTAACGCCTTTTCCGGTTATACCTTCTTTATGAAGATCGTTTGCGCCAATCTGTTTAGGAATTTGTGAATTGCGAGGGGCACTTTTTGAAATTACTGTAGATTCTATCAATCCCACGTCTTTGGCTGCAGATAAACTGAGTTGATTGTTTTCATTAAAGAAACGGATCATTGCATTACGAGAAGCAATTCCCTGGACTTGTTCATCTGTTAGCTTTGCAGAAACTGCTTGGATAAGCTTAAATTGGTGAATAATGACACCATTTTCTGCTTGTATAGCAGAAACTAAAGCTGGGCGACTCGCTCCTTGCAATATGTATTCCTCGCCACTTGAAAAATTTGATAGACCCCAAGCAGCAGCGGTAAACGCCATTGTACTACCTAATATAGCCGAAGTTATTTTATTAACTTTTCGTGGCTTTGTAATATTTTCGAGTTTGCCCATAACTAAATTCCAATTTTGATTGCGTGGTTAAGTGAGTCGAGTAAATCATCTGCGTATCTAGCTTTAGCAACTAAATTACAAAGAGAAGAACTTGAGGCTCAGTATGCGTCAAAAATTTGGCGTGTAAACATTTTTGATGGTTAAAAAAGCCGAACTTTGGCCTAGGCATTTAGCAAGATCGCGTGCATCCCTTAAAAACAAACATACGTAAGCATAAGAACTCATACGTAATTAATTATTACATTTTTGTAACAGCCACCTACTCAGGTTATATTTTAACCATTTAGTGATTAACTTTTAACCAATCCTGCTAATATCAAAATTCTTTTACTTTAAATTAAATGCACTTTTTGCTAACAAAATGAATTCCAAAATAAAAAAGAATTAATAAATTTTGACAACGCTCAAATAATTTCAACTTAAGTTAAAAAAACAACAATTAACCATTAAATACAATGAGTTGAAATTAAAAACCAATAAAAAATCAGAAAAAGTAAATTATTAAATGTGAGGCTAATACAGTTGCGGTATTGTGTGGGGAAGGCTACAGCTATGGGCGACACTAATAAAATTAATGTCGAAAGTCTAAAATCGTCTAAAAGTGAAGCAAAATGAAAGAATATATTGCATAAAACAAGTATATTTATGCAAAAATCATTCAAGTTCTCACGCAAAAAGAGACTTCTAAGTAGAAATATGAGACGTATCTGGATAAATAATCAAAGTGAATTATCTGCTATCTAAGAGAGCGGCTAACTGAAATATCGATGATTGGTTTACTGCTTATTACTGGACAAAAAATTGAATAGTAAGAGAGTTAATACTCGTCTTCGAATGCTGGACCTGCGTAATTATCAAATCGGGAAAATTGACCTTGGAACGTCAATCGACTTGTTCCGATGGGCCCATTCCGTTGCTTACCAATAATAATTTCAGCGATGCCTTTCATCTCAGAAGCTTCGTTATAAACCTCATCTCTATAGATAAACATAATTAAATCCGCATCTTGCTCTATCGACCCCGATTCTCGTAAATCAGAGTTAATGGGTCGTTTATCTGCTCGCTGCTCAAGGGTTCTGTTTAGCTGTGACAACGCCACAACTGGCACTTCAAGTTCTTTTGCCAGCGCTTTTAGTGAGCGTGAAATTTCTGCAATTTCTAGCGTTCTATTTTCACTTAGCGAGGGCACTCGCATAAGTTGAAGATAATCGATCATGATTAAAGAAATTCCGCCTTTGTCGCGCGCTATTTTTCTCGCACGTGTTCGAAGTTCCATCGGCGTAAGGCCCGATGAGTCATCAATGTAAAGGTTATCTTTCTTTTTCAGCGTTTTAATAGTACCAGACATTCTCGCCCACTCTTCGTCGTCAAGTTGAGCTGTTCGAATATGGGTTTGATTCACTCGACTGAGTGATGCCAGCATCCTCATCATAATTTGTTCGGCAGGCATTTCGAGACTGAATACTAATACTGGTTTGTCCTGTAACATCATTGCATTTTCACATAAGTTCATTGCAAAGGTCGTTTTACCCATAGAAGGACGTGCAGCAACAATAATTAAATCAGAACGTTGTAATCCACTAGTTTTGTCATCAAGGTCCGTGTATCCCGTCGAAACGCCGGTTATATCTCGTCCTTGCTTAACTAATTCATCAAGTCTGTTAACTGTTTTTGTTAGAACGGTAGTAACGTCTTTCGGGCCTTCGTTTTCACCCGTGCGTTTTTCCGCAATTTCAAATACCTTAGATTCAGCTAAATCTAAAATATCAGCGCTGTTTCTACCTTCAGGATTGTACCCTACGTCAGCAATATCGTGTGCAACACCAATTAGCTCTCGCACAATAGCGCGTTCGCGAATAACATTTGCATACGCCGTTACATTTGCCGCACTCGGCGTGTTTTTTGCGAGTTCGATGAGATATGAGAAACCGCCGGCTTCTTCTAGTAAACCACTCTGAGCAAGCGTGTCTTTTACTGTAACTGTATCAACAGACTGATTGCTGCTTAAAAGCTTTATGATTGCACCAAAGATCGTACGATGCGAACGATTGTAGAAATCACTCTCTACAACAATTTCAGCAACCTTATCCCAAGAATCAGGCGCGATCATCATACTACCCAGCACAGATTGTTCCGCCTCTATGGAATGCGGAGGTATCTTGAGCTGTTCGACGTCATCTCTTTTAGGTTTATCTTGAAATTTCAATTGCAGCGCACAGTTGTATTTTGGGTCGATTATTATGCGTGAAAAAAACCACTTTGTCTGTTAAAAATATGAGGAAAAATAAATCGAGCGCCTAATATAGAGCCACAACTTAGCGTTAAAAAACCTGAAGTCAGCGTATGCAGGGTCTTTGCACTTGATCGTGTAAAACAGAACAAAATTTATAAAATTAACGCTCCTATTGTTCCACCGGCTGTGACAACTAACCATGGTGGTAGCCTCCAGTACATTAATGCGCCAAACGCTACTATTACCCAAATAAAGTCATTTGTACCTGACACGCCACCCACGAACACCGGGTGATAGAGTGCTGCAAACAAAATGCCCACTACGCTAGCATTTATACCCACTAAAGCTGCACGCACTCGAGGCTTTGTTCTTACATTCTGCCAAAAAGGTAATATTGCATAAACCAACAAGAATGACGGTAAGAAAATTGAAAATAACGCGAGTAAACCACCAGCTACCCCGCTAATTGGCCCATTCAATACTCCTCCCAAAAACGCAGAGAAAGTAAACAACGGGCCAGGAACCGCTTGCGTTGCTCCGTAACCCGCCAAGAAGGCTTCTTTGCTTACCCAAGCAGTCTTTACCATTTCATTTTCAAGCAGAGGAAGAACAACGTGCCCCCCACCAAACACCAAGCTTCCAGAACGGAAAAATGCACTTATAACGTCTATAATGGGCTGATTTACGACAAGTTGAAGAATAGGAAGGCCGAACAGCAGCAAAAGAAAAATTAGAAACCAAACAGCACCGCTGAAACGAGATATTGAAAAAATTAGTTCGCTCTTTGTTGAATCCAATGCAGGTTTAAATAACAAGACACCGAAAATACCGGCAATAAAAATCACCAATATCGGGGCATAAATAGATTGCAGCAGCAATAGCAAAACCGCAGAGAACAACATGATAGTAATGCGCGTTGTATCGGTACAAATGCTTCTGGACATTCCCCATACAGCTTGAGCCACAACGGCAACCGTGACAATTTTTAATCCGGTTAATAGACCTGATGGAATAATATCGCCATAATTTGAATAAGCTAACGCTAACAGTAAAAGCAGTATCGCGGAGGGCATAGTAAACCCAAGCCATGCCGCGATAGAACCTAAATACCCAGCCCGAGACAAACCAATAGTCAGTCCTACTTGACTGCTTGCTGGTCCAGGCAAAAACTGACAGAGCGCAATTATTTCTGAATAGTCAGACTCCGTTACCCACTTTTTGCGGACAACAAACTCTTCTCTGAAGAAAGCCAGATGGGCAACTGGACCGCCAAACGCAGTAAAACCCAATTTCAAAAAAACTAAAAATACGTCTATTGATAAACGAACGTGATTCATGCTTTTCTTGACTCCTCAAGCAACATTTCCCAAGCGTTTTGCCCCGTATTGTTTAACGCCACTTTGAGCATCGGCATCGGCTGACCATGATTCACATTCGCGTCTACAAAATAGTGACAATTTGGTTTTAAGCGCACACCGTATTGCCCTCCAACCATTGCAATATAATCGGTTGCATCGCGTTTAATCGGGTTTGCAAAAATACAAACAAAAGTATTTATATTCTCAATGTTCTTTTTACTGGGCACTCTATAACGATTGCGAGATTTCGCCTTGACTGGGTCTAGTGAAACTACCACATTGGCGCGAATGTTCAACTTGCGCAACGCTCTCATTGCTATGTCTTTGGCAACAGAGCCGCCTCGACTGTGGCCAACCAGATTAATCCTAATCTCCGGATTCTTAAGCTTTTGCTTAACAATGCTATGAATGATTTTTTTCTTATCCAGGTAACCGTAATATCTAGTTTCACAACCAGCTCCCTTTGACATATCAAACGCAGCTTTAACGAGGCCCATTAAATTAGTCGGTCCCCATTTTATGATACCGAAGCGCTCACGTGTTTTATCAGCGCCACCGCCAATAAAGTAGATTATCGTTGAAGCTTGTATTGTATTTCTCACTCATTAATTAACCCTAGAGTAAGAAATACTATCTCTATTTGATGAAACTTTCATGAAGATTCTTTTAAATGTGGATGTCCTACTTAGTGGATACTTTGATACTGCCGTGGACGGTCGAAATATCAACGGTTCCCGTAGGATTTGAAGTGCTGAATTCTAACCAGCGTCTGGGACCGTATTCCGCTTTACTCTGCTCTTTATCTGTAATTTTATTTTTTATTGAGCCACCAGCGTGCGCTTCAATATCAAACCTCGCAGCAACCCCTTTTTGGAATACAAGATCGATAGAACCACCTACAGAGGAAGCTTCAACTCTACCATTTTTTTGTAAATCCATAGTCACTTCAATAGAGCCATTTACCGTATTCATGTTGACTTCAACTACTTCTTTCAAACTGAGCTCTATTTCACCATTCACAGTTTCGACGCTAACCTCAGGGCTATCACTCTCAATATCAATATCACCATTCACTGTGCTTAGCTTAAGTTCCTTTTTGCCGCTATGCTTCCCCTTTATATCGCCGTTAACGGTTTCTATCACTACGTCACCGTCAAGTCTTCTAGCTTTAATATCACCGTTCACCGACTCAAGACGAATGCGTCCAATTAAATCGTCGACATCCATATTGCCATTGACTACTTCTGCACTGACGCCACCATGTATACCACTTATTTCAAGTTCAGCATTGGTTGACATATAGTTTACGCGGCTGTTCACTGGCACGCGAATAACAAGGTCGTCTCCTTCTTCGCTGCCCCAGTTGTTCCACCCCTGTTTGTTATTTTTAGGCTTCACATGAATAATGATTGAAGTACCATCACGCTCGAATTTAAATTCTTCCGTGTATTCACCTAATTCGCCTTGCACGCTTACTTCATCTTTATCCCAACCAATAATCTTAGCTTTCCCGTTCACGTGCTCGATTTCAACGTTCCCCCTGGGATCAGCTGCCATCGATTCATCGACACTTTGCTTAGCACTAGCCACGAAAGCAAGTAAACCCAATCCAACCACCGCCGCGGTGCGACACATTAATATTTTCATAATTACCTCTTCTATTATTTGCTTCTGTAGTATGTTGCTATTTTACACTTAGACACGCTTCCAGCGCGGTTCATGCACTCGTTCTATAATCATCATTTGTTGCTCATAGACGTTCTTCAACATTTTCAGCAGCGCCGGATTATTAGGCTCTTCAGACAATGCTTTTTTAATCGCTGTAGCTGCTTCATCTAGCTCATCTATTTGTTGTTGCCAGTTGTCTGTCATTGCAGGTTGGTCTTTAAAGCGAATTAATAGAGATTGTTTTTGTGCATTGTGTTGCTCTGACAAAGCAGCGACTAAATTTTCACCTTGAAGTGTTTTTCCACTTTCAAATGACATCCATCCAATAAAAGTGACCACAATTAAACTAGCGGCCATTGCTAACAACGGTTTTGACGTATTGAAAGAACGCGTTTGATTGCCCGAATGTGCTTTTTTAATATGAGCTGAATGCTCTGGTGTTTGCTCTATAGCTTGCTCAATACCTTTCCATAAATCTCGCTCTGGCTGTTTTTCCAAATCTAATTTATTAATGCGATTTTCAAGGCTATTTGTAGTGCCTTTGGCCTCATTTTTCTCGAGCCCTTTATCAATATTCTTCTCGTTATCGCTACTCATCATCCATCCACCCTTGAATTAAGCCTTTCGCTCTGTGAAACTGTGCTTTACTGGAACCGACAGCCATATTTAACATGTCTGCAATTTCTTCATGTCGATAACCTTCGATGGCGTGCAGCACAAACACCCATCTAGCTCTTTCTGGCAATTGGTAAATATATTGCTCTAAATTGGTATCAGCAATTGAGCCCTCGGCTGCTTTCTCCATAGCTGAAGTTTGCTCAATACTAAACATCTTCTGCCACCAGCCTCGTTGCTTTCTCAAATAAGAAATAGTGACATTCGAAGTGACGCTGTGCAGCCAAGTTGAAAACTGACTGTTGCCATCGAAATTAGCTAGTTTCTGCCATACCTGCACAAACACCTCTTGTGTGGCGTCTTCAGCCAGCGATTTGTCCGCGCATAAGCGAAAACACAGTCCATATACTCTGCCAACATGCAGTTCATATAGCTGTTTAAACGCCGCTTTGTCGCCCAACTTAGCGGCATCAATCAAGGCTTGGTTCTGCTGTTTTTTATCAGCAGGAGCATGATTTGGAGTGTCGATTAGATTTAATGTCAGGCTCATATTATTGGTGTTTTTTCTTTTTATTAGTCATTTAAGTACATTCTTCATAGAGTATGTCGCACTCCAATTTAAAAAGGTTTAAATAGAACAAAAAATTATCGCTTTTTTTACGGCATACTTTATTAATTTAAAGCATATGCTACTTTATGAGCTATCAAGTTCGAAAGCTAAACGCACATCATGACGACTGTCCATGTAGCCTAACTGCAAGTCATTTTGCAAGATAACGAAATAAGGAAAAAGCAACAATGTTAGTTGACGCGCTATTTGCTGGTAAACCGCAAGCTTTCGGGCCTCGTCAATCGCCCAGTAGTATTATTAAGCAGCCTTTTGAGCAGCTTCATATCGAAATAGATGGGGCTGTAGAGGATGAGCAAGGCAACAAAAAGTTGCACGGTGGACCTGAAATGGCCATGCATCAATATTCCCAAGAAAACTATGCGCTATTACAAAAGCAATTTCCGACGGTTGCTCATAAACTCGTTTTTGGCAGTATTGGTGAGAACATATCTGCAGGTCAAATGAATGACAACAATGTATTTATTGGCGATACCTACCGCATTGGCTCTGTTGTCTTACAAGTGAACTCGCCGCGCGCTCCCTGCGTCAAGATTAATCAGCGCTACGGTGTCAAAAATATGGATTTGTTCATTGCTGAACAAGGCATAACTGGCTGGTACTATCGAGTTATCGAAACCGGATTTATACAGATTGGTGATGCAATAAGCCTAGAACATCGCTTACAAAATACTAGGTGTATCAGCGACATTATGCGCTTGGTTAGAAGCAAAGATACGTGTATCGCGGAGAAAGCTGACGCAAGCAAAATCAAAGGCTTAGCGGCTGAATGGGTAAGAAAACTCAAAAAGTAAATAGACCTTAGTATTAAGCCGCAGCTGTGGCCTATTGCAATAGCGAATCGTGGATGCCATTAGAATAAGGCAATGTTGTAAAAATGAAAACCCCATAAAGCAAGCAGCTTTATGGGGTTAGCAATTGAGTTAATTCATTTTACATATTGTTGCGTTAGTTTTATGCGATTTCAAACAAACCAGCTGCACCCATACCACCACCAACACACATTGTTACAACAACATACTTAACGCCACGACGTTTGCCTTCAATTAATGCATGACCTACAGCTCTCGCGCCCGTCATTCCATATGGATGACCAATTGAAATAGCACCGCCGTTAACGTTGTAAATGTCTGGATCAATGCCTAACTTGTCTCGACAGTATAAGGCTTGACAAGCAAAGGCTTCATTCAATTCCCACAAACCAATATCGTTGATGGTCAAACCGTGTACTTTTAATAATTTTGGAATGGCATAAATGGGTCCAATACCCATCTCTTCTGGTTCGTTACCTGCCACCATCATTCCACGATAAATGCCTAATGGCGCCAATCCGCGCTTTTCTGCCATTTTAGCTTCCATAACAACGCATGCTGACGCACCATCAGACAACTGGCTCGCGTTACCCGCTGTAATACAACCGCCCTCGATGACAGGGTTCAAACCTTGCAAGCTTTCTAAAGTAGTTGAGGGACGATTACCTTCATCTTTTTCTAAGGTCACTTCTTTAAATGACACTTGTTTTGTTTCTTTGTCCATAATGCCCATCGTTGATGTCATTGGCACTATTTCATCATCAAACTTGCCCGCCTCTTGAGCTGCGGCTGTGCGTTGCTGTGACATTAACGCATATTCGTCTTGAGCTTCACGTGAAATCTTAAACTTCTTCGCTACATTTTCAGCAGTAAATAACATCGGCATATAAGCATGTTCAGCTTTATCCGTTACGTTTTTATCTACGCACTTACTCACCCATTCAAAATACTTCGCTTGGATTTCAGAAATATTTTCCTGTCCACCAGCAACGACAACATCCATGCCGTCTACCATTATCTGTTTAGCTGCCGTTGCAATTGCCATTAAGCCGGAAGAGCATTGACGATCGATAGTTTGGCCTGATGCAGAATAAGGCAGTCCAGCCGCTAAACCTGCCAAACGAGCAACGTTTGAGCCAGCGCTACCTGCATTTAAAACCGAACCAATAATCACATCATCAATTTCGCCACCGTCAACACCTGAGCGCTCAACTGCATGCTTTATTGCATGGGCGGTCATCGTTGGTGATTTTATGTTGTTGAACGCGCCACGATAGGCGCGACCAATTGGTGTGCGTGCGGTGGAGACAATTACGGCTTCTTTCATCGGTAAATTCCTTCAATTAGGGAGTAACAGCATGCTGGCTAGAATGATTTTAACGAGATCACCACTTTGAGCCTGCACAAGTAAACGATAATAGTGCGTTGAAAGCAGATTGATATCAAGCCAACGGCCATTTTGCTTTTTTATGTCCATCAATACTTTCAACTTATAGTGTAGATGCATTCCTTGTAGCTTGCCAAGATGGCGACTAATTGAAAAGCGCTCGCTAAAACTGAGTACCTAGATCTCAATGAGTATCTACACAGTGATTACTTGACTGTGTCTTTTCATCGAGTTGTGACCACTAATGATTGACACAAATTGATGTACAGGGTAATTTTAAGTCTTGAAAAATAGGATTTTCTGTTGCGTTAATCGCCATTTTAATAATGTAATGTTGAGTGGATAAAATTAAGCAACGACTTAGTCAAAGCTAAGTTGATAAAAGTGCCATAAGATAAGGATATGCAATGGACAATTTCTTAGAATACATCTTCAGCTTCCCCATAATTGCTTTCACTATTCCATTGATGATCATGATTGTTTTTTGGATATTTGCGCTCTTAGGCACAATTGACATAGAAATACTCGATCCCGATATTGAATCAGACTCTGCCGACAGCGCGAGCTCATCATTTTTAGAATCTCTTGGCTTAGACGGTGTGCCTTTAACCGTCGCGATAACCTTAGTTGAAATATATGGCTTCGTATTCGTCTATATGGCCAGAAAGTTTATCACTCCTTTATTCGACGGCATCTTAACCGCGACAGCTTCTGGCGTCGTAATTGCGATATTTTCGCTTATCTTAGCCATTCCTTTTGCAGCTTATACTAGCAAACCACTAAGACGCGTTTTTGTAACCCATGAAGCTATCGAAAAATCCGACCTCATTGGCACTTATTGTATCGTTACCACACAAAACGTGACCCAATCATTTGGCCAGGCGCGCTCTGAAGACGGCATGATTTACAGTGTCAGAACCGCTCCTGAGCACCAAATTGCAGGGGGGTCGAAAGTTGTATTAATCGACTTCAACAAAGAAAATGACACATACACAGTCGTGACCGAAGCGGAACTCATGGCGATGTCATCAACACAACATATTTAACTCGGGCTTTTAATAAGAGCGTTTAACAAGAGCCTCTCCCATAACCATTTTTTATTAATCGACTTTATCCAATTTTTGTAGTTTAAGGAGTAAACTTATGAGTGAAACACTAATCCTTTTTGCGTCAGCCGCTGTCGGGATCGTTGTCCTCTTTTTTATCATCATCTTTGTCATAGCTCAGCTGTATAAGAAGGTAGAACAAGGCAGAGCCATGATCATCAACACTATGCGCTCAGAACCAAAGGTGACTTTCACCGGTGGTGTTGTCATACCTGTATTCCATAAACTCGAAGTCATGGATATTTCGCTCAAAACGATAGAAGTTGATAGAAGCGGTATCGACGGGCTCATTTGTAGAGACAACATTCGTGCAGACATCAAAGTGGCGTTTTTCGTTAAGGTTAATAAAAACCGGGATGATGTATTAAAGGTTGCGCAAGCAATTGGTTGCGAGCGCGCTTCCAACATCGCCACGCTAGAAGCCTTGTTTAGCGCTAAATTTTCAGAAGCACTAAAAACTGTCGGTAAATCACTTGAGTTCGAAGACTTATATGCAAAGCGCGACAATTTTCGCGATATGATCATCGATAACATCGGCACAGATTTGAATGGCTACGTACTTGAAGACGTTGCTATCGACTATCTTGAGCAAACGCCGATTGAAAAACTCGATCCAAATAATATTTTGGACTCCCAAGGTATTCGCAAAATTACGCAACTAACTGCTGATCAACATATTCAAACTAACGTTTTTAAACGTGATGAAGAGATGAAGATCAAGCGTAAAGACGTTGAAACGCGCGAGGCGATCCTTGAGTTAGAGCGTCAAGAAGCAGATGCAATAGCCAAACAAGAGCGTGAAGTTGCTACCGTGCGTTCACGTGAAAAAGCCGAAATGGAGCGTGTTCAGCATGAAGAGCATTTAAAAGCGGAACAGGCGCGGGTTCTTGCAGAACAAGAAATTCAAGTGCAGGAAGAGAATAAAAAACGTGAAGTTGAAGTAGCCGAGAACAACCGTTTCCGTGCGGTTGCGATTGAAGAGGAACGCGTAATACGAGCGCGTGAGCTTGAGCAGATTGATCGTGAAAAAGAAGCTTCATTACAGCGTATTGCGAATGAAAAACTGATTGAACATGAAAAGCGTGAAATTGCTGAAGTTATTCGTTCCAGAATTGAAGTTGATAAAACGGTTGCCGAGCGCGAGGAAGAAATTAACGAATTGCGTGTTGTCTCTGAGGCCGACCGAAACAAGAAAGCGCGGGTTATTCAAGCCGAAGCAGAAGCCGAAGAAGCGCTAGTCAAAGATATCAAAGCGGCAGAAGCAGCAGAAAAGTCTGCAGAATACTTAGCCAAAGAAAAGTCCATCACCGCCACAGCCGACTTAGAAGTTGCTGAGAAAAGAGCGCAATCACAACGTCAAGAAGCATCGGGACAAGAAGCGTTGAGTGCAGCAGATGGCCTTGCGGAAGCGAAAGTCATGGAAGCTCAAGCGCTAGCGAGAGAGAAAGAAGGCATGGCGGATGTTCGCGTAAAAGAAGCGATGGCAGATGCAATTGAGAAAAGTGGTGTCGCGGAAGCTGAAGTGTTAGCGAAAAAAGCGGAAGCTGAAGCAGAAGGTATGACTAAGAAATTTGCCGCCATGGCAACAATGTCACCTGAACAGCAAGCGCATGAAGAATTTAGAATGCGTCTAGATAAACAGCACGAACAAATGATGAAGTCGATTGACACCAACGTAGACATTGCACAACAACAAGCATTGGTATTGTCTGAAGCGCTGAAACAAGCAAATATCGATATTGTTGGTGGCGACACGGCATACTTTGACAGCTTCGTTAAATCATTGTCCGTAGGGAAATCCATTGATGGTACGATCGGTAAATCTGAAACGCTTGGCACGGCTTTCGCACCTCACTTCAACGGCGAAGCAAGCTTTGTTGAAGATGCTAAAGAATTGGTTGCTGGTTTCGGAAACGCCAGTGGTAACGCAAAGGACACCGCCATAACCGCACTAGTAGCAAAGTTTTTAAAAGAAAGCTCAGATAACCCTCAAATTATGGAAATGGTCGCTAATGCGTTAAGTAAGAAAGCAACAGTTGAAGGCGAAAACAGCCCTAGTTAGGGGCTGCGAGCAAGGATATCCGCATGGCAACTGAACAAGAACAACTCGATCAGGCGGTCGCTGACGGTGGTGCATACGAAGTGATTCGTGCGCGCCTTGTCGATCAAGCCGCCCTATTAAAAACCAAAGTAGACGCTTTAAACAAGGCGAGGATCGAAGAGTTTGGTCAAGCTAAACTCGACGTTGCGGGTCGCGTTAGAGTGCGTACTGAAAATAACTGTATCGCACGAGATATTGTGCCCGTCGGTAAAGATATTTTGTTTGGTTATAACGTGTTTATCGGCTTAAAAAAAGAAACTCAGGTTGCCGACGTATTTAGTCTCTACCACCTTGTTGAGAAGCAAGGTAGCTATGAACTTGAGCAAAAAGAACTTGAGGGCAGTTTTTTAGCACATCCAACTTTTGTAAAAGAGTTCAACGAACTTTATACCTACTATAAAGAAGCTCGTCTGATCCAACTGAAAGTGCAAAACCAGACGCTTTTTGCGGTCTTTCAAATTGGTCAAAAACTACAAGACATTCGTGTTTTTCAATGGCGCATAGAGAAAGATAACACGGCCTCTTATATCGATAATCGCGGTGAACGCGCCATTGAAAAGGCCCCTTCTCACGACTTCGAATGGAAAAGCGTTACTAGAGAACAACACGAAGCCGGCAGCCACCCCCATATTAATATCCTCGATGAGGTGTTTGTTGAAACTATCAATGGCCAACTAACCATAAAAGTCGAAAACAATACCGAAGACGGCCTCGGTATTTATAATGAAAGCGTTGAAGACAGCACACAAAGCTTAGCCGACGCTGATGTTCAGTATGCCCGCGTAGGCTCATTAGTTTTACTGAAAATAAAACCGTATCGGGAAAAGGCGTACCGTTACCTTGTCTACAATACACGTAGTAAAAAAGTAAATCGTATCGATGCTATTGGTTTAGCTTGTGTGTCATTACCCGAAGACCACGGCATTATTTTCCCTGGTGGCTATTACCTGCAGAGCGGCGAGACAAAAAAATTTCCAGATGACATTAGCGGACTGACGTTTAAGCGAATGATCCGCTCACCGAACGGCGAAGATGTACTGTATATATTTTATGAGCCTGAGTCTGGTTTAGCGGGCTTGTACTCCTACAATTTGATCCGCAAAGAGCTGCAAAACCCCATTTATGCACATGGCTTTAGCATTTTTGACAGTGGAAAAATGGTTATATTCAGCTCTGAGGAAGAACCGACTCGCGTCCATCCAATGCAGGTTTGGGACACGCCTTATTACAGTGATGAGTTCGCTGCTAAGCAACCGAGTACCGATAGCTTTTTTAGTCGTATCGGTAACAAAGAGCTCGTTCGCGGGATTTCTGACTTAGTTTCAATACACCGTAATGTTAATTCCAACAAACCTAGCAGAGCGTCTTATGAGGATTTAATAAAGACGGCCCAATCGATGTTTGATACCTATTACTGGATGACCGACAAAGAAGTTGATGGCCTTGGCGATATAATAAAAGAAATTAATGCGACTGCTGAACTAGTCATCGATGAATTTGAGAAAGTAGAACAGATCCGTGAACAAGCTATTGCCGCTCTTTCTGATGCCGAAGAGAGGCAGCAAGAAGTCATTAGCGCCATTCGAATTTCTAGCTGGAAGACACCGCAAGAGTTTGTAAACAGCTTAATGTCATTGCGCAAACAGCGTGGTTTTTTAGTGACGCTCAAAGAGCAGCGCTATATTGACCGCGAACGCATTGCCCAGCTTGATGAAGCCGTCACCACAGCATTCGATGAAGTGAGCAATGCTACGGTAAAATTTTTATCCGATGATGCCGCGTTAAAACCCTACGTAGATAGCATCGAGATCCTAGATAAACGTATCGCTAGTGCTGAGTTAGTGGTTGTCATTAATGAAGTTAACGAAGAATTGGAAAAACTGTCCTTAGGCTTAGATTTGCTTACTGAAGTGCTCAATGGATTGAAAATTGATGATGCAACAAAGCGCACTAAAATCCTTGATGATATTTCTGAAATTTATAGCAAGTTAAACAAAGTCAAAGCACAGGGCAGAAACCGTCGAAAACAACTGGGTTCAAGTGAAGCGACAGCGGAATTTGCAGCTCAATTTAGACTGTTTTCACAAAGCATCAATAGTGCATTGGCAATGGCCGACACGCCAGATAAGGCCGAAGAACAGTTGTCTAGATTGCTCATTCAACTAGAAGAACTAGAGTCAAAGTTCAGCGAGTTTGACCAATTCCTAGCCGACATTATGGAGAAACGAGAGGAGCTCCACAGCGCTTTTGAAAACCGCAAACAAAGCTTAATGGAAGAGCAACAGCGTCGCGCTCAAAACATTTTTAGCGCGGCTGAACGTATTCTAAAAGGTGTGAGCAGACGCGCCATGGGTTTTAATGATGCGACGGACCTGAACACGTATTTTGCATCTGATCCAATGATCATGAAAATAGCGGAGTTGGCTGCACAACTTCGTGAAATTAATGACGCACTGAAAGCAGACGATATCGAAGCCCAGCTCAAAAGTGTTAAAGAACAAGGGATCCGTTCACTCCGAGACAAGCAAGATATCTTTGAAGATGGTGGCTCTGTCATTAAGTTGGGCAAGCACAAATTTAGTGTGAATACACAATCACTCGACCTCACCTTGCTGCCAAGAGACGATGGTTTATATCGCCATTTGGTCGGAACAGATTATTTCGAACCAATAAATAATGATGAGCTAAACGCACTAAAGCCATACTGGCAACAAAACCTAATATCTGAAAATGCGACGGTAACGCGCGCAGAATTTTTAGTATCGGTGATATTGAGAGACACCGAAGCCCAAGCAAATGGACTTTCACTTAACAAACTTTATGAATTGGCTGAAGATGATAAAGCCCTGTCAAAGATCATCAGAGAATACATGACCGCACGCTATCAAGAAGGCTATGAAAAAGGGATTCATGATTCTGACGCCTTACAAATACTCAAAGCGCTGTTGCCTATTCATGCCAAAGCCGATTTATTGCGCTATGCGCCAAAATCACGCGCGCTAGCGATGCTTTTTTGGTCCAACACAACGGCAACAGTGCATCAAAAGAAAATTTGGCAGAGCCATGCACAAAGTGCGCACTTACTATCCACTTCATTCCAAACCACACAAGGGTTTGTGCAGTTAAGAGAGCAGCTTGAAGAAGCAATATCCTTTTTTGTAAAACGTTTCCAACTGCACTTTACGTCTGATGCACAAAGCCAAAGCGCAGAATATTTAAGCTTAGAATTAGCACAGGCAAACCTTGCATTCATCACCAGTCAATCAGCGGTTAAGATTCAAAAACAATTTAACGATGCTTTGAAAAAGCTAGGACACAGCTCCGACTTTGAGAGTGCCATGCGCCAGTTCAATGATCTCATTCAACAAGCAGTGAAAAGCGACAGCGTTGTTTACGGTTTGGAAGAACAGTGGACATTAGCTAATGCGTGGATTAATGCCACCTTGCAAGGTAAGAACGATCTACAGAAACATCAACATTATGTTGATGAAGCAACGGCTTTAGTTATTGTGAGTCAATCATTACCCATGCGTAACAGCAGCATTAGTCTGGATGCAAACGTAAGCGATTTACTCAGCGAGCACGCTCGTATTCAAGATACAACTTTATCGATTGCTCTGGATGAGTTTAATCAGCGCTTGTCACGCTATCACAGCGTCGACGTACCAAGCTTTAAGCGCTATCACGAGCTTCGCAGCAGCTTGATGAAACAAAGCAAGAAAGAGCTGCAGCTTGACGCCTACACTGCAAAACCACTGACCTCATTTGTACGTAACCGCCTAATTAACGAAGTCTATTTGCCTATCATCGGTGACAACTTAGCTAAGCAAATGGGCACGGTTGGTGAAAACAAACGCACCGATCTTATGGGTTTATTGTTGCTCATTTCACCACCGGGTTACGGTAAAACGACACTGATGGAATATATTGCCGATAGACTCGGTTTAGTATTCATGAAAATTAACTGTCCTTCATTAGGCCACGATGTTACATCAATTGACCCTGGGAATGCGCCCAATGCAACGGCGAAACAAGAGCTCGAAAAACTCAATTTAGGCTTAGAAATGGGTAATAACGTGATGCTTTATCTTGACGATATTCAGCATACACACCCTGAATTTTTACAGAAGTTTATTGCACTTACCGATGGAACCCGCCGCATCGAAGGGGTTTGGAAAGGCGAAAGTAAAACCTATGACATGCGGGGTAAAAAGTTCTGTGTTGTCATGGCGGGTAACCCCTACACCGAATCCGGCGATGTATTTAAAGTGCCCGACATGCTGGCCAACAGAGCGGATATCTATAACTTGGGTGATGTACTTGGTGGCAAAGAAGAGCAGTTTGCGCTGAGTTATATCGAAAATGCTTTAACATCAAACCCGGTGTTAGCGCCACTTGCACTGCGCGACATGCAAGACGTTTATAAATTTGTCGGCATAGCCAACAACGGTCAGGAGATTGCTTCAAGCGAGCTGAGTCATCAATACAGCGGCGCTGAAATTAATGAAATTATTGCCGTGCTTAAGCACTTAAAAGTGATTCAGGAAGTTATTTTAAAGGTAAACCTGCAGTACATCGAGTCAGCGGCGACAGCCGAAGATTATCGTCAAGAGCCGCCGTTTAAACTACAGGGTAGTTACCGCAACATGAACAAAATGACTGAGAAAGTATCAGCAGTAATGAATCATGCAGAACTTATGCGCTTAATTGGCGATCACTACACTGGTGAAGCACAAACACTTACCTCTGGTGCAGAAGAAAACCTATTAAAGCTGGCCATGCTGCGCGGTGTCATGACAGCAGAACAAGAAGCAAGATGGCGGCATATTTGTACTGCATTCGACAGTAAGCAATCACAGAATATTGAAGGCGACCCGCAGATACAGGCGGTAAGGCAATTGTCACAGATGGCAGGAGCGCTAGAGGCGATTAAGGTAGATATGCAGCAGTCTGACACAGGCGATCTGATCCGCCCAATTAATCGTGTCGCTGCTGCTATGCAGCTGCTGAGTAAAGTATGGTCTGGCGACGCCGATGTAAAAAGCGGCGATACACAGAACGTGCCGCTTCCTACTATCGCAAAGAGGGCCGAGGGCAATGAGAAATCTAAGCTTAAAAAAACAGTTAAAAAGAGTCCTAACACAAAAAATAAAAGCGACTCGTCATTAAGTGGAAAGAATAAGATTTCTCCGGATAGCTGAGGGCTTTAGAGGTAATAACCATGGCGGGTGTTTCAAAAAACAAAGCGCTTTATCAAAATCGTGATGCGTACATTTAATCTAGTCAAAAAAAAACACCGCGCAATGCGGTGTTTTCAATTTCTAAACGACACTCATCAAAAGAGCGTTGTCTCAGCTATTAAGCCTCTTGGATAATTACCAATTTAACTGATGTCATTACTTCTGAATGCAGTTGAATATCGATTTCGAATTCACCTGTTTCACGTAAAGTACCAGTAGGTAATTTAACTTCTGCTTTAGTAATCTCAACGCCAGCTGCAGTAATTGCATCAGCGATATCACGAGTACCAACAGAACCGAACAATTTGCCTTCATCACCAGCAGGAGATGCGATAGTTACCGCTGCAAGAGCAGACAGTTTATCAGCACGTGCTTGTGCAGCAGCTAATTGCTCAGCAATTTTTGCTTCCAACTCAGCGCGACGTTGTTCAAATTTCTCAACGTTAGCTTTAGTTGCTGGAACCGCTTTTTGCTGTGGGAATAAAAAGTTACGTGCGTAACCTGATTTTACTGTGACTTGGTCACCTAGACCGCCTAAGTTGGCGACTTTGTCTAGTAGTATGATTTCCATCTTGCTACCTCTTTGCCAATCTTATTTGTGTGAGTCTGTATATGGTAACAATGCCAAAAAGCGCGCACGCTTGATTGCAGTTGCTAACTGACGCTGATATTTAGCGCTAGTACCAGTAATACGGCTAGGAACGATCTTGCCACTTTCAGTTATGTAATTTTTCAACATCGGGATGTCTTTATAATCAATAACTTCTGCGCCTTCAGCTGAAAAACGGCAAAATTTACGACGTCTAAAAAAACGAGCCATTATGCGTCTCCTTCTTCTGATTTAGCTTCTTCCGGTGCAGCATTGTCTTCTGTTGAAGCTGGTGCATCGTAAGATTTCTCATCACGTGGTGGTCTACGATCGTCACGGCGCTCTTCTTTAGCCATTGGAGACTGTTCTGAAACAGCATCTTTAAGGCGCATAACTAGGTTACGTAGAATAATGTCGTTGAAACGGAAAGCAGTTTCTAATTCTTCAACAGCTTCAGCAGTTGCTTCAGCGTTAATAAGAACATAATGAGCTTTATGAAGTTTTTCGATTGGATATGCCAATTGACGGCGACCCCAATCTTCCATACGGTGGATTTTTCCGCCGTCTTGCTCAAGGATACCAGTGTATTTTTCAATCATGCCTGGCACTTGTTCACTCTGATCAGGGTGAACCATGAATACGATTTCGTAATGTCGCATTATTGCTCCTTACGGTTGTAGTCTCGCGTAGTGAAGTCGTCTACATGGAGACAAGGAACTGAGATGTTGACTTCAAGGGCGCGCATTATACATAGACAACGTTTGTACGACAAGCGTTTTTAGCTAGGAGCTGCTGTTTTATTGAACATTGATCGTAGCTAAGCTAAAGACACCGGCATAATGACTAACATAAGAACCAAAGAAACCCTTATAGCAACCAAGCGTAGCTAAATTTCATGAAAATTGATTGATTGTTAGTTTTAAGCTTGTTCAGGTCATCATTATTATAGGCACTGTCAGCGTAACCGATAAAGAACTTGGAAAGCGGGTTAAGTTTGTATGAATAAAGTAATTGAAAGCCTATATCTTCTGAATTAGCGTTTACGTCAATCTCATAGTTATCTTGGTTTCGGCTAATGTCTGAATAGGCCACTGTCACTCTGAAAAATTGTCGCTGATCGAATTGGTAGGTCATGCGAATATCCGTCAGGTTAGCAATAAACAAAGGCCGATCATCCGAATCTAATTCACTATAAGTGTGCTGACCGCTTATTTTTAAATGGGTACCAACGTTTAGCTCAAAACGAGGTTCGATATAAACCTGCTTGCCTAAACGATTGTTAACAAAATCGACGGCGTCTCCTTGGCGAATAAAGTTTGCGACAAAGAAGTATTGGTTTGGTCTAGTTTCAGCATAAAAGCTATATGATGTTTCTTCGAATAAGGTAGTGTTACCATCGATGGCCAAACTATTTGCGTTTTCTCGCAACCCTACTCTATTACGTTTTCTAGCACCTACTTCCATAAAACTTTGATAGTCACCCGAAATAGTAAACGCGCCTTCTAGTTCTTTTTCTATTAACTCACCATTGGTATTGTGCGTGATATCCCAATCGCCGTCGATGTTGATGCGATTCCACCATGAATTTTCATTCCACCAGTTGTAGCCACCACCGATAACAGACACCGTACGATCAATCTGTGATTGAAAACCTAAGTCCGCTCGGTAGCCTTCATCTGCATATTGATGGCGAGCGCGAATATAGTAATCACTTGTTTCACGGCTATAGTCGAGAATGTATGACAAGCCGTTAAAACTGCCTTCTTTATTAGTGCGTAAAGTGGCTTCGTTGAAATCCGAAGGGTTAAGGCATTCCTCATCACAAAACGTTTTGAACAATTCCTGTGGGTATTCTGTTTCTGACGTAATTACTTGAGCTCGCATTGTGTCTTGGCCTGTTACGCGATATTTGATATCAAAAGAGCTTAAATAGTTATGATAAGTATCGGCTTCTCTGAGGGTCAGTACGCTCCCCAAAGACAGGTCGTTAGACAAGTCATAGCGATATCTTGCACCGAAGTTAAGTGATTTTTCATCAAACGATGCGACGCTAGAACCTAAGTTTCCAGGCACTAGAAATGTTGTTTGTTGATCGTTTGCTACGAACACACCTAGAGAATGCTTGTCTTTTCGACCCGTTACTTTTAGTCCATAGTCAGGTGCATTGATATTTCTGGTATAGATAAGGTTTTGAAAAGACGAAAAGTAATCAATATTTTCCACAAAGAACGGACGTCGTTCATCGAAAAATAGAGCAAAGGTATTATTGATACTCAACTGGGCAACATCAGCCTCAACCTGTGAGAAATCGGGATTAAGCGTTCCCTGCATGCTGATTTCAGGTGTGATGGACCAACTCAAGTCTAGGCCTATTTCTTGGTTATTTTGATAATCCCAAGCATTTGTTTGCAAAGGATCGCGGCTTCTTCCAGCAGCAAAAACAGCAGTCGGGACAATAGCCAAATTGTCGCCTTGCGTTGCTCCGCTAAAGCCAATGGCAGAACCCATTTGGCAAAGGGTGCAGGCGTTGTTTCTGTCTGTCGGTAAATGCGATAGTCGGTAACTATCTGAACGCGGGTAAAAACGCACAAACTCAATTCCCCAACGCTTTACCCCTTCAGATTCCTCAAAATTCATGAGCCGTAAAGGGATCGCCATTTCAACCACATAACCAGCATTAGTAACCCGCCCTTCCGAACGCCAGATACCGTTCCAGCTAGCGCTTTCATTACCCGTCATTTCGTTTTCTATACTGTCAGTTTGTACACCCAGAGGATTCACAAAATACTGATATGCCAGACGCCCATCTCCATAGGTGTCTATTTTAACGCCGACCATATCTTGACCCCAGGTTTGATCACGGTCACGTAAAAAAACGCGGATGTCATCTGGGTTTGAGTCTGATGCAATATAAGCAACGTAGAAGGTTTCGCCATCTTCGTAAAAGAAAGCATCTGTCGCTACAGGCGGGATTGTATTTTCAAAAGGCTTCACAACATAGTTTAGCGATACTTTACCTGCATTTTTCCATGCAGGCTCGTCTAGTTTCCCATCAATATTTGCTTGGATATTTTGATATGGAATAGTGACTTTTCCAAAACGGGATTTTTTTAACTGAGGTGGATTAAGTAACTCCACAGTATTATTGCTTGGGGAAGATGTTGCTATTACTGTATTTGCGTTAAAAACACTGACGATTGCGAGTACCACAAGGATTGAATGGACAGACTTTCGTGTGTAAGCATTCTTTGACCTAAACGAAGTTTTCAAAATATTAAGAGCCTTTGGCCTCCAGAGAACCTTTACCATACGACAAGCCAAAAACGTAAAAACAATATCCATTAAACAATACCCTTTAACCACGCAACGGAACAACGGTTCACAGAAAGTTGAGGGCGCAGAGTACTTACTTTGTCGCCAAGTGGCTATGCAAACAAAATGTAAATGGTCTTAAAATTTGTAACAAAGCATAACATCAAGAGTTTGTATTGATGCATTTTAGAATGGGTTTGAAGCAGAAAAGAGGGGAATAGGGAGATTAAGTTACATACTAAAAAATGATTAAAAAAACGAGTGAAAATGAAGCATTTTTTATGCTACAAATTGTTCTGTTTCTAGCTCAACCACGCTAATCATTTTTTAACCTTAAAATAAAAGAGCCGCGACAAGAAGAGGCGGCTTTTATACTTTTTTTAACGATAAATTGCGTTTACAAACTCACCATGTCATCACCAATGAGATGCTTAACCAAATCACTTTGCTCAGCATCATTAAACGCCTTACCAATCAACGCTGCTCTATAGTCTGTTGCTTCTTTATAATTTGGATGTGTGAATATGTACTGTTGACCCGAATCCAGCGCTTCAACAACGCGCTTTGCAAGTAACTCTGCAGGAATACCTGACTCTACGAGTGCTGCAGCTTGACCAAAGCTTTTCTTGTAACGTTCTTTTTCTTCCGGTGTAAATTCTTTTAATTCCTTGGCAGACTTATATTTGTCTTGTTTATTACGCATAGATTCATGAATACGAGTCTTCACAAAGGCAGGACATAATGCCGCAACATGAATATTGTGTGGCTTGAGTTCAACTGCCCAACTCTCAGTCATCGATACAACTGCCGCCTTGGTAGCAGAGTACGAGCTAGCATAAGGAACACCCATCATGCCAGCCATAGAGGCAACATTAATAATCCAACCGCCCTCTCCATGCCTTTTTATTTCTGGTGTTGCGGCCTGTGTTCCGTAAAGTACGCCCATCAAGTTCACATCAATAACCCAACGCCAAATATCATGGTCGGTTTGCTCTATTTTACCCGGAACGCCGCCCACTCCTGCATTGTTAACAACCATATGTAACTTACCAAAAGTCGCTATCGTTTGTTCAACACAGGTTTGCCACTGGGCATAGTCAGTCACGTCTAATTTGCATGCCAACACATTGATATTGAGCAATTCTAATTGCTGCTTAGCATTTTCCAACGCAACTTCATCGATATCAGCAATGACAACATTCATGCCGAGCTCACCAAATTCTTTGGCCAAAGCAAGGCCAATACCACCAGCAGCTCCAGAAATAAGCGCGGTCTTTCCCGAATAAGTTATTGCCTCAACTTTTGACATATGATGCTCCCTTCGATTCAATATAATTTCATCCTTCAGCAGGACGATGTCGTGTGATGTAAATATATGGCGACACTAACTATAATCAAAATTTATTTACTTAATCACTAGCTCTTAGTTCTATGAATAGTACCTAATAAAAACTGAATTTATGAGGCGTTTGTAATATTATCTATTGCATTTCACATATAAGCCCTTTTATAGCGACCTATCGGATGGAGTTTGAAAATAAATGACAGATCGAATTCAAACTCTGGATTTGCTGCGAGGCATTGCAGTATTAGGCTTGCCCTTAATGAATATGGTCGCTTTTGCCATGCCAACAGCAGCTTATATTAATCCCAATGTGTTCGATGGTTCTAGCGCTCTGAATCACTTCATCTATTCGCTGTTTACTATCTTTGCTGACCAAAAATTCATGGGCTTGTTTTCGCTACTGTTTGGCGCTGGCATTATTTTATTGGCCGAAAAACGAAAGGCTCGCTATGAGGGGACAGTTTCTGCGCACTACGTCAGAATGTTTTGGCTGTTCATATTAGGCGCTCTGCACTTTTGGTTTTTATGGGCTGGCGATATTCTTACTTTTTACGCAGTTATCGCATGCTTAGTGTTTCCGATGTATAAGTCATCCGCAAAATTTCTATTTATAATTACTGTTATTAGTTTGAGTTTGAGTATTTTCTTAAGCTCTAATCCATATGTCACTAGCGTCGCGCTCGGACCAGCAGGCAAAGCGGAAATACTGCAAGAATTTGACCCCACTGATGACTATTTAAGTCGCATTAAAGAACAGAAACTATCACCTTCCTACAATACCAATATGTTGGAATATAGAAGTCTATTTTTGGAAGGAACTGAAGCAAATATTGAAGTTGATTCTGAAGAGAACACAGCAAGTGGCCAACTTTTTCTATCTGTCATTCTAAAAGTTTTAGGCCTAATGACTCTGGGCATGTTGCTTTACCGCACAGGCTTTTTAACGGGAGAACGCAGCCATACGGAATACCAGTTGATGGCGCAGTTTGGACTCATTATAGGAATGAGTTTTACGCTTGCTGGATTGTTTTGGAACTACAGCAACAACTGGGATCCACAGGCATTTTTCAAATATGGCCTGATGTTGTCTTCAATTGGTTCAATCGCAATGACAATTGCTTATGTCGCACTTATCGTGCTGGCAAAAAAGAAAGATTTTTTTGGTAAATTTGCATCGCTAATAGAGAACGTCGGCAGAATGGCACTGACAAATTATTTGATGCAATCCTTCATTTGCATCTTTATTTTTTATGGCTTTGCCCTAGGTTTGTATGGCTCGCTTACTCGACTGGGGTTAATACCGATTATTATTGTAATGAGCGCGTTGCAAATTTACTTTTCGAAATATTGGCTTTCACTGTTTGTCCAAGGGCCCTTTGAATGGCTATTGCGCACGCTAAGTAATTTCCGTATCCAAACGTTAAGAAAGCAAGCCGAGGACTAACGCGCTTTGTTAGAGCGCCTTCTTGGTCGGCATAACAACGTTGGCAAATATCAGTCCCGCAACTAGCGACATGAATATTAAAAACACTTCCTGTCCAACATGATCAGCCTGCACAAAATCCTGACCGGAAATAAACGAATTTAGGCCAATATAGGTTTTAGAGCCCGGCACCAAGACAATCAAACCATGCATCGCGACAATTGTAGAGGGCTGGTTTGCGATTCTTGTAAATACATTAGCAAATACACCTAAGGCAAATGCACCGATAAATGTACCAAACGTCTGATCCATATAAATCGAGCTATAAACCGTCACACCATAAGCAATAAAGGCAGACATCAATGCCCATGGTATATGTTTAATTCGCGTCCTAAAAATAGGCACTAGCGCAAAACATAGCAAACCCACTGCCAACCATGTGGCCCAATATGGTAATGAAGCTGCTGGCTCAAACTGGTTTTGCCCAAATATTGAGAAGCCAACTGCAACACCCAAGAATGCGCCAAAATAGAGTTTAAAGAGCTGCATAATGGCGTCCATGATCCGTGCCGTTCCCGACACTAGGTTTCTTGACGAAAGCTCGGCTAGCCCCATAGTGAGGGCTAAACCGGGCACCAATATGATAACCGATGAAAGCACCATCAACGGAATATTAATACCAGGGTCAAAGTAGCGGCTAATAGCACACGCTAAGATACCCGCCATAAATGATGTTACAGGTTCAAGCATCAAATTAACGCGCTTTGATTTTTGTGCCCACAAAACCCATAAATAAGAGACAAAACCCAATAAGCCTGTCCACAGGATTTCAGGCACACTTGCTCCCATCAGCATTGAAAACGACCCTGTTGCTAATGCAAAGGCGAATCCGGTAATAACCTTTCCATAAGGACTAGGCATCTCGTTAATTTTATCCAAGCGCATGTCGGCATCACTTAAGGATACTTTTCCGCTCAGTAGCTCATTTGCGAGTTCATCGGTAAGCGAAAGTGCACTCATGTCCAAATCACCTGGCTGCAGACGCGCAGCATGATTATATTCGTCTTCGTGTTTATCACTCCAAATAACGAAGGTAATCGAAGTAGGCGTGGCAATAAATGATGCGTGAACACCCAGATAGCTCGCCACCTCTAATAAGTATGCTTCAAGCCGAAAAGCGGGTGTTCCGTACTTATGCAGCATTTTGCCAAGCTTCACGATAAAACGGCGGATTTGGATAAACTCTAGAGTGTTCAATATATTGTTTCTCAGCCCATTACAGGCGTTGTATTAACTATCGCTAACATTACTATAAAAATGTGCAAATTTCTTCGAGCGCTTTCTTATTCTTTGCATGATCTGGCACCGTAGCATCGTCAGCCGGATAACCAGCAATTAGCAGCATGTACGGCCTCTCATCATCGGGCCTTCCACATATTTTAGATAAGAAAGACATTGGCTTTGGTGTGTGGGTTAGGGTTACTAAACCTGCATTATGTAGAGCAGCTATTAGAAACCCGGTCGCAATACCTACCGACTCGTGCACGTAGTAATTTGTGTGCTTATCACCGGGGCTAACGCCCCCTTTTTTCTGACTAAAAATGGCAATTAACCAAGGAGCATGCTCAAGGTAAGGCTTCTGCGCATCGGTGCCCAACGGCTGTAGTGCTTCAAGCCATTCCTCACCCGCGCGGCCCGCATAAAAACCTTGCTCATGCAGCTCAGCTTGCTCTCTTACTTGTTTCTTCACGTCATCAGAATGTATAGCAACAAAATGCCATGGTTGATGGTTTGCTCCATTAGGAGCCGTTCCGGCCGCCTTTATACAGTTTTCTATTATCGTTTGCGATACCTTTCGCTCACTAAATTTACGAATGCTGTGACGACGTTTAATATCATCATAGAACGCTTGGGAGCGAGACAGCATTTCATCAGCAGGGTATTCAATGTAATCGGATAGAGGCGATGCGTTATGTTCTTTCATTAGACAAGCTGCTCATGTTTTTTGAGAGTGATATTTAGACAGCGAGTATATCCTGCGCAGCGCTTTATATATACTTGTCATTCAATATTGTGTTGGTCACAAATGCTTAAGCGCAGACCCTAGATGATGAGTTTGCAAAAGTATTTTGCCTACATATTGCATCACTGATTTTTGTAGAAATGGATCAACAAGTAACGTAAAGTGGATTTCGGATATCAACAAGGATGTTGCATTGTTGGCACTCTGACTGCGTTCACTGCATTGAAAACAGCTGAGACCTACCCACGATTTTCATCTTTGTAAAACAAGTAGCCAAACAATAATTGGTTTTTATTTACCTTTAGAGATGAAAATATGACATTACTACAAAAAGTTTCAGGACTGCTTATTGCTGTGAGTTTGCAAGCATGCGTTAGCGGGCCGAAATACACACCAATGACAGAAGAAACCAAGCAAGCAGTAACCTCAGCGAGATCCTACAACTTAGTACTGCAAGACGAAATCAAACCTGACGTTGTCGTCTCAAACGGCGGCGCCGCCGTTGGTGGTTTAATTGGAGCGATGGTTGACTCGTCTGTTAACGACTCTCGTGCGACCGAGGCCCGCGGTGGCATTCAGCCACTCTACGACGAGATAGCTGACGTAGATTATCGGGTGACACTAGCTTCTGCGCTTAACCCTGTTTTTAACAAACACTTTAACGTAGTGGACCTAAAAGACTCTGCTGAAACGATTTTAGTTAGCGATAAGGAATTAAAAAGCCAAATAAAAGCGCTAAAACCCGGTGAAGCGTTATTTTTTAGCACATCCTTTTACCAATTTAGAGCCCAATCAAAAATGTTGCAGGCACTGACTCAAGTGTTCATGTTTATGCGCTCTGACAAACCGGATATAAATAAACCAAACTTCTACAGCATGTTTACTTATCAGTCTCCATTAGTTGGGAACGGTGGCGAGGACTCTATTAATTCGTGGGCTGCCGACAATGCCAAGTTATTCAGAGAGCAATTACAAGCAAGTGCTGACGAAATTGCCAAAGCTATCGATTATCAAATGCAGACCTCTTTGAATGAAGTTTGCTTAAAAGGTGGCGAAGTTAAAGTCCCGAACGCACTCGGTATAGCCAAAGTAAAAGGTAATGTTTTTGAAGAAAACGAGGCCATGAGCAAATTAAGAAGCACAGAAGGCGATTTGTATATCGTGGCAACATCCAGTGTGCAACCTGCGAAAGTGAAAACTTGTGTTAATGGAGAAAAATCATGAAATTAAAAGTATTAATAGGCGCATTAGCCCTTTCATCAACTTCTTTTATCGCAAACGCCGGTTTGACAAAGATGGAAATTGAATTTGATTCGCTGTCCAACAAGGCCAGCACCAAAATTAATCAAGCTCAACCTAGCGATTGCTCATTCAATATGCTTGAATTATCAGATGATAGACAAAACAAGGAAACGGTAGCTCTTGCGTTTCCTGATAGCATTGGAATTTCAAATATTGAAGAATATTTAGGCAGAGTTAAAGAGACAAGCAATGGATTTACGGTAGATGAAAACGCGCAACATAAAATCGACGTGAACGCCCGTCTGATTCGAATGTACACCTACCCTGAATCAATGAATATTTTAGGTATTACGGCTATTGTCGCCGACTTTATGGTCAATGGTGAGGTGGTGAAATCTCGCCAATATCGAGGGTTCTACGCAAAAACGAATTGGGCTGGTGGCAAGGGTGAGTATTTAACAGCTATTAACGACTCTGCTCAAGAGCTCATCAAAAGTTATACACTGGACCTGACAAATATCTGCAAAGATATTTTATAGTAAAAAGCAGTCACGGTGAAAAGCCTGCGAAAAAGAAAAGCTGTATGACTTGTAAGCTTATCTGCTAACTAGGACCGTTAACTGATAAGCTTCTCAATAAATGGAAAAGATAGCTCTAAAACAGAAAAAGCCAGCAATCTCTTGCTGGCTCTGTCTTTAATAATGGTGCCTGATATAGGCACCATAACCCATTATTTAATTGACCTGTACATATATAGACATTTTAACCTGCCATAATAACTACCATAGAATTAATGAAAACAATATAATTACCCCATAAATAGACCCCATTTACAGGGTATATACATGAAAGAACAAACACCCCCGGACGAATATAAAAACGATTGGTTAGCGAACTTAGACAAGCGAACTAGCCTTGCTCAAGAATTGCGCCAACGTCACAACGCCCTTTGTGATGATCTTGGCGGGTTAAGTACCCTCAGCTATCAACAACAGGCATTAATTGACCGCTTTTTGTTTATTGAATACTGGTTATAACGCGAGGAAATCAAGCTTGCAAACGGTGGGGATTTTAACAGTGGCACATATACGCAATCCGTCAACGCGCTTGCAGGGCTAATCAATAAGCTAGGCTTGAAACGCAATCGCAAAGAAGTATCGCTTAATCAGTATATCGGTGCGACTAAGCAATGAACATCATTTCCGCCATGAGCGATCCCAACTTGTTCGCCGAGCAATTCAAGGGCGATTGTTGGAACAATTGGCGCGCCCTTTTAAAAGGCTTTTACGCGCTCGATATGGGCGACGATGAACGCGACGTATACAATCAACTTACGCAACGAAATAACGCCCCCGATGATGCTTTTCGCGAGCTATGGCTTTGTGTCGGGCGTCGGGGCGGGAAGTCGCAGATCGCCGCTTTGATTGCGATCTACGAAGCGTTCTTTGTCGATCATCAAGACAAACTAAGCGCGGGCGAAGTGGCGACCGTTATGCTTATCGCCGCCGATCGTAAACAAGCAAGATAGGTATTTCGTTACATTAAAGGCTTGATTGAATCTGCCCCAATGCTTGCCGCGATGGTTATGCGTGAAAACACCGAATCAATTGAATTGACCAACCGCGCGGTTATTGAAATCACAACGGCATCAGTTCGCAAAAGTCGCGGGTATTCTTCTTCATGCGTCATATTGGACGAAATCGCGTTTTTTAACACCGACACTGAAGCGGCTAACCCCGACAAAGAAATCATAAATGCGCTTCGCCCCTCGCTTGCGACACTTGGCGGAAAATTAGTCGCGTTATCGTCACCGTACGCGCGTAAGGGCGCTTTATTCGAAGCGTATAGAATGTACTTCGGAAAAGAGGACGCAACGCGGGTATTGGTCGCGCAAGCCCCCAACTGCCCTAATGAATCCCTTGCTCGATCCCTACGTCATCGCCCAAGCTTACAAAGAAGATCCCGCATCGGCGGCGGCTGAATACGGGGCACAATTCCGAACCGACGTCGAATCGTTTATTAGTCGCGAAGCCGTTGAAGCCGTAACAATTCCCGATCGCTTCGAACTACCGCCAACGCGAGGCATATTTTACTTTGCGTTTACTGATCCCACGGGTGGTTCGGGTAAAGATGCGTTCACCTTGGCAATTTGCCACGAGGACAAAAAGACCGATCAAATAATTGTCGATGTTATCCGCGCACAAAAGCCGCCGTTTTCACCGAGTGAAACGATTGCATCATTTTGCGAAGTTCTTAACGCATACAACATTAAAACGGTATGCGGCGATCGTTGGGAAGGAGATTTCCCGCGCGAACTATTTCGCAACCGTGGCATAACTTACAACACGAGCGACAAAACGAAGTCGGATCTTTATTCCGAAATGCTTCCCCTTATTAACTCGGGGCGTGTTGAATTGCTCGACGATCGCAAGTTGTTCAATGAATTAGTAAACCTTGAGCGGCGAACAAGCCGCAACGGGAAGGATTCGATCGATCACTCGCCGAATTCTCACGACGACATTATAAACGCGGTCGCGGTCGCGGTCGCGGGGGCAATGGTTACCGCCGCGTCAAAAAACACAAACATGGTTAACATCAGAATAAGCCGCTTCGGCGTTCGCACTTAAACACAAGGAAAACACACTATGAAATATAGAACCGACGTTCAATACAACATTGGCAAATTACAAGTCATAAACCCGGACGCGAAGAAACAGCTACCCGAAGTCAAATTAAGCGACAATTTACAAATAGGTTATAAAGCCGCGGTTTTAAACGACCTCGCCTTGTCGGGAATTGAAAGCGATCCGCTAATCGAGGACGCTTTGAACCAACATGAATCCGCCGTTGGATTCGTTAAAAGGTTCGTGGAAACGCGGGAATCGCAACACCCGTCACACACCCAGTATCGCCATTTAACCGAGTTAAAAACCGAATACGACCGCTTTACAAATGCACAAGCGCATATGATCAGTTCCAAGCGCGAAAAGCTTCAATTACGCGCCGCCGAAATCGATCAGCAGTTCGAAAAAGAAATGGATTTTAATACGGCAGACGGGCAAGAGATCAGAACGAATTTGCGATACATGACCGAAACCGACCGCAACAAAGTTTTGCAAGAAGCAATCGATCAAAAAGACGGGAACATTCTTGCAAGCGTATTATCGTTAAATCCTTTGAACAGTGGAATCGCGAAGGAAAGACAAAAAATGATCCGCAATCTTGCCATGCGAAAACACACGCCTAAATTATTGGCAGTTCAAACCCAAGCGCGCCGCGTCGATAAATTATTGTTCGATTCGTTCAACGACATTTTGGCGACTTCCGACAATTTAACATCCAAATCCGTAATGGACGAATATGCAGTTCAGGCAAAGAGAGCCGATGATTTGAAACTAATTTAATTGTGTTGTGCCCGCCAAGGAACGGCGACCTTTACTAAAAAGCAGACATAAAAAAGCACCTACCGAATGGAAGATGCTTTCACAAAAACTATTTAACTTATTTTTTGAAGCGACGAGCGCCTAAACCAAATAAGCCTAATGCTAGGATGGCTAGTGTTGATGGTTCTGGAACGGAATATCCTTCGACCCCCACCGCAACACCAAATCCGTTGTCAGCAGTGCCTGATACAACCGCTTGGCCATTTCCAATATTTATCGCGGCAGTATAAGCAGTTACCCAAGAGTTAACGCCAGCAGAAAATGGCGTACCAGTTGCCTGATTCGTGAACGTACTAAAGCCACTATTGTCGAAATTGCTGGTAGTACTTAAACTCATGCTCGAGCCAATGGATCCAAGGATAGAGTTTATGGCGTTATTCACATTAGAAAAGCCGGGATTACCCTCACCAAAAAGATAAAGAGAGCCTCCGTTATTGTAGAAAGCTGTAATTGCTGTTAACTCGCTAGCAGTGATTGAGCTATCATTATAGCCAAATATCAAAAAATCTCTTCCAGCTAATGCGCTAGAAGTTATGTTGCCACCATAATTAGCTATTGTTGCAGTAACACCGGCCTGTGCAAAGTTGCCATTACTAAAGTTTGCAATATTTTTACCATTAAAAATGTTCTGGAAAAATACATCATTATCAGCATTTGTAGTAATATTATTTGAATCACCAGATAAAAAAACTAACGATGCATTTACCGGCAAAGCTACTATTATCGCCAGCAAAGCTAACACTATTCTTATTTTACTAAAGATTAATATCATATTTATATTTCCATTCTAGTTATTATTACATTTTTTTTATGTTTGTTAATTTTCGTAATCACAATTTGTGCCACTTATTTTTATCTATAAATATCAATAATATAAACACAAGTGAAATCTTAAGAAACAAAAAGTGTAAAATAACCTGACAGTAAAACGTTTGTTTTTATACAGTGATGAATGAAAAGTGCTGCAGCTGGGAAGCCAATTTAGATTTAAAACTGAGGGTTTATTTAGACAAAAAAATAAAGGTATGCTTTATGGCAGGTTTGTAACTTTTCTGCCTCGCATACCTTTAAGTATAAGAATAATGGTGCCTCGACCCGGGATCGAACCAGGGACACGCGGATTTTCAATCCGCTGCTCTACCAACTGAGCTATCGAGGCATTCGCGAGTTGCGTTTTCACGCTGTAAATCGCTGTGGGTGCGTATTAAACGGATTTTGCCCTTCCAAGTCAACTGATTTTTGATGTTTTTGTGACTTTATCTTACTTAAAGGGTTCAAGTGGTTATTTTGTAGGCGGAACGTAACCTTCGATCGTCGGTTCGATACCCTCAAACAAAAAAGCGACCATTTTTTCTTCAAGAAACTTTCTATCGTTTGCTTGCATCATGTTCAACTTATTTTCGTTAATCAGCATAGTCTGCTTTTTTTGCCAGAGGCTAAATGCTTCTTTAGAGACGTTGTCGAATATGCGCTTACCAACTTCACCTGGATATAATTGAAAATCTAAGCCGTCTGCTTCTTTGTTCAAGTGCACACAATTTACCGTTCTTGCCATGTTATTTACCTTAGAATAAACATTAATTGCAAGGAGTATAACGTAATACACTGCTCAACTTCAGCAATCATTGCTCAAAATAATTCAACCTTAAGTAATCACCCAATGTGAAAAATGCTAGTAGTCGTTTTTCAACATCTCTAGTATTTTCACTGTCGGTGCTGACAGGCCAATTTTACTTGGCTTATATGAATCGAACCAAACTTGACTTCTATGCTCGACATCATCATAGACGCCGTTTTTAAGCTCTGCATTCTTAGACGTGTTGCTTTCATTTACTGTATGCAGCGGAGGCTCTTTTAACTCAATAAGCACAGGCAAAATCATCAGATGAAAATGACTAAAGGTATGCTTAAAAGTCCTAAGCTCTTGTATCTTGGCGTCTTTCAAATTCACCTGTAGCAAACTACTTTCCAGCAGTAACAGTGCTTCATCGGTGGTTTTTTCTAACTCTTTATCAAAACCTGTTTCTAAGAAGCCCCATAGCCCTCCCCAAATACCTGACGAAGGTCGTTGTTGCATCAACACTTGACCGTTAAACGAAGGAATTAACATTGTCGTGTATTTTGTGGGAATTATTTTCTTCGGCTTCTTAAATGGAAACTCAGTTTGCTTTCCTTGGGCAAAAGCAAGGCAGTTCGATTGCATAGGGCAATCATCGCACTTAGGTTTTGAACGTGTGCATACGGTCGCCCCCAAATCCATTATTGCTTGAGTGTAATCACCGTACCTTGGCGCCGCACTGCCCGTTTCAGATGTTTTGCCGCTGGCTTGCACTCCCAATTTTTCATCGTCAGAGCCTGGCTTCAAGGCCTCAGCTTCAATCCATAGCCTATCTTCTATTTTTTTACCACCTGGCCAACCTTCGATAGCCATATAGCGAGTAAGTACTCGCTTTACATTACCATCCATGATTGCATAGGCTTGATTCAGCGCCAGCGATAAAATAGCAGCAGCAGTAGAACGTCCGATTCCCGGTAACCCAATAACCTCGTCAAAGGTTGTTGGAAATTCACCAGAATGCAAATCTCGCACCTGCTGGGCAGCTTTGTGTAAGTTTCTCGCCCTAGCGTAGTAACCTAAACCAGTCCACAAATGTAGTACTTCATCTACAGGCGCATTGGCTAAATCAGTAATCGTAGGAAAGCGCTGCATAAACGTATTGTAATAAGGAATGACGGTTGCCACTTGAGTTTGTTGCAGCATTATTTCTGAAATCCAAACGGAGTAAGGAGATTTATTTTTTTGCCATGGCAAATTTTTACGCCCGTGTTGGTCGAACCACGATAAAAGCGTGTTTGAAAAAGAAAAGCTATTGGAAGTCACATTAACCGCACATCTGGCAAAGAATGGATTATAATACCGAACTTTTGCATCAATAGACCAATCTATCGCTTATTTTGCGCTGGTCTGTTGATTTTTCAAACTTTCAAGCCGAACATTTTTATAAAGAATTAGATATACATGAAGTCATTCAAAAGCGAAGAAGAAGCCCGCGCTGCAGGCGTATATATAAGCAAAGTAAAAAGCTTTGTAAAACGCGAGGGACGCTTAACTAACGCTCAAGCAAGAGCAATTGAAATAAATTGGCCAAGTAAAGGCCTATCAGTAGAACAAGGCCTGCTTAACTTCGATGACGTTTTTGGTCGCACAGCGCCAACCGTCCTTGAAATTGGTTTTGGTATGGGCAAATCATTAGTCGAGATGGCAGCTGCAGCGCCTGAAAATAATTTTATTGGCATTGAAGTTCATCGTCCAGGCGTTGGCGCTTGTTTAGCCGACGCAGAAGAAGCAGCCATTGAGAACCTGCGTGTATTTGAACATGATGCTGTTGAAGTGCTAGCGCAATCTATTGCCGATAACTCGTTACATCGTTTACAGCTTTATTTTCCTGACCCTTGGCACAAAACGCGTCATCACAAACGTCGTATAGTCCAGCCTGATTTCGTCCAAAATTTACGAAGCAAGCTGGCCATTGGCGGCACTTTTCACATGGCCACCGACTGGGAGAATTATGCTGAATATATGATGGAGGTGATGACGCAAGCACAAGGCTTCGAAAATACATCAAGCGAAGGACCTGCCGGTTATGTTCCTCGCCCAGACTATCGCCCTATTACCAAATTTGAAGTTCGCGGCCAAAAGCTAGGCCACGGAGTTTGGGATCTTATTTTTAAGAGAGTAAGTTAAATGCTGTCATTACCTAGTCAGTTGTTATTACGCAATACCGATATTTTTGAAAATGGCAAATGGGCAATCGTAAATCCATCTGACGCCGCTATATTTGACGAGCTACGCGACCCAAGTCTCGATGTCGATATAACTGGACTGCACCAATTTCACGATATCTATTTTCAGAGCGAGAATACCAGTAAGTTTCCTCAAGTGTTTGCGGCGAGCTTCAGTATTGATGACCTCAAAGACAAACAACAGCTCGACGGCGCTGTTATTTATTTACCGAAGGCCAAACAACACCTCGAAATGCTAATTGCCAACCTAACTGACCTAGTCAAAGTAGGCGGTAAAATATTAGTAGTCGGCGAAAATAAAGCCGGCATAAAGAGCGTTGGTAAATTGTTGGAACGCTTAGGATCTTCAGTAAACAAAATTGATGGTGCAAAGCACTGTGGTTTAATTTGCGTTGAAATCGAAACACCTAACAAAGCACCATTCGATATTAAACAATTTGGCGTTATCAGAACTTACTCTGTAAACGGTGAAGCTATCAAAGTGTTTTCACTTCCAGGCGTTTTTGGTCATAAACAATTCGACCCTGGCACCCAATTGTTGTTGGCACAGTTTGAACCTCGTTCAACTAAATTATTGAACATGAAAGGTCAGGTACTCGACTTTGCTTGTGGTACGGGCATCATCGGTACTTACTTTGCCAAGCTTAATGCCAAAGTAAAACTCACGATGAGTGATGTGTCAGCTCTTGCCGTTTATTGCACCAAGCAAACTCTCGAACTCAATGCGGTTGAAGGCGACGTTATAGCAAGCGACGGAATGAAGCAGGTTAATGGTTATTTTGACCACATTGTTAGTAACCCACCATTCCATACTGGTATTCGCAATGACTACAGTATTACGCAGCAGTTTATAGCACAGGCACACAAACAAACTCGCCCTCGTGGCACACTTGATATTGTGGCAAATAAGTTTTTACCTTACAGTGAGGTTATGGGTGGTTTGTACTTCCGCTCTAAAACTCTGGTAAGCACAAATAAATATAATATTTACGAAGCGGCAAAGTAGCGCTATTAGCTGCTCACAAAGGTCTAATTAAACGTCATTATGGCGTTTTTACCCTGTAATTACACATGTCCCTTTTGAAAATTAGAATAAGAAGACCCAGTACCTTATGAAAATACTTTTTTTAATATCTGAAGTAGAAGACATCGTAAAAACGGGTGGTCTCGCGGACGTTGGTAAAGCGTTGCCCATTGCATTGTCTGAACTTGGACATGAGGTCAAAATTGTCCTGCCGTATTATAAATCCGCGGCCGATTCGTTAAATTTATCAAACGCAGCGCCGCAGCAAATTATCTACAGCAACGGCCGGAGTTATGCGTTCAACATAAAAGAGTTAAATTTCAACGGCATTTCGGTCTATTTCGTCGACTATCCTGAATACTTTAATAGCGACCAGCTTTATAGCGAAGACGCGAAAGTCAGTAATGCAGAAAAATTCACGTTCTTCTCACTCGCTGCGCTAAAAACCGCTGAAGCTGTAGGCTTCAAACCCGACATCTTGCATACAAACGACTGGCACACATCAATGGCCTGCTATTTTGCAAAGCATTCTCCTTTGACGTATGAACATTTTGCACATACAAGGTCGGTCTTAACTATCCACAATGCAGCATTCCAAGGCACAGAAGACCTAAAAAACATTCCAAGCATCGAACCAGCATCACCCGGTATGTTCGTAGAGAATAATCATTTAAATATGCTGAAAACAGGGCTGCTGTACGCTGACAGAATTTGCCCTGTCAGCACAACCTATGCACAAGAAATCACAACACCCTTAGGCAGTCACGGAATTCATGATGTGATTCGCCAACGAATTAACGTTGTTCGTGGTGTTCTTAATGGCTGTGACTATGAGCAGTGGGATCCGAGCACCGATGAGTATATTGCAGCTCATTACTCTCTCAACGACATGTCGGGCAAAGCCTTATGCAAAAAAGATTTACAAAAGACATTTGGCTTAAAAGCCAATGCAAAAATGCCGATATTGGGCATGGTCTGTAGAACCACCTTACAAAAAGGCTTTGGGTACTTAATGCCTGTTCTTGAGGATATTCTCAAACATAAAGTGCAAATTGCGTTGGTGGGCACGGGTCAAAAAGACATAACAGAAGAGCTGCACCGAATTGCAAACGCGCACCCTCAACAGTTCGCATTCATCGAAGATTTCAAACCCGACTACGCGCACAAAGTAGAAGCCGGCGCTGACTTCTTCTTAATGCCGTCGGAATTCGAACCCTGCGGGCTGAATCAAATGTATAGTCTTGCTTACGGGACTACGCCTATCGTTCGCGGCATTGGCGGTTTAAAAGACACGATAGTGGATATCGATCAACCCGAAGGAACAGGATTTATCTTTTACCAGCCGGAGCCCGAGGCGCTGCTAAGTGTTGTCAGAAAAGCGTTGCTAGTAAGGCTTGAAGACAATAAAAAATTGAAGGCCGTGGTTACACGAGGAATGCAGCAAAAATTTACGTGGCAACAAGCAGCTGAAAAGTATGTGGAGGTTTATCAGCGCCGGTAATCTGCTTTGATAAACCGTAAATCGAGTTTTTGATTTTCATAAAAATGCCGTTATTGGCATTAATGCGAAAGTTTAACCAATTCTAATTTTCAATTTGGTCATATTTTGAATATACTAGCAATGAAACTGTAATTTTATTACAAAGATAAAAGTTTATTACAGCTCGTGGCGTGTTAATTTTCAGAGATTAGATTATTAGTGCTGAGTACTCGAAACGCGTCATATTCGTGGGCCTATAATTGAAATTTTTCGAATAAAACAACTGAATTTTATCATTATTCTGATAAACTCAACTTAGCAATGTTAACAGAGTGTAAAAAATGCAAACGCCAAATATCCTTATCGTTGAAGACGAAGTAGTTACCCGCACCACCCTGAAAAGCTTGTTCGAAGCTGAAGGCTACAATGTATTCGAAGCTGAAAACGGCGAAGAAATGCATGACTTCTTCCAAAATAATCAGATAAATTTAGTGATCATGGACATTAACCTGCCGGGCAAAAATGGCCTGATTTTAGCGCGTGAAGTTCGTGATAGAAAAAATGTCGGTCTTATCTTCCTTACCGGGCGTGATAATGATGTTGACCGTATTTTAGGTCTTGAAATTGGTGCAGATGATTACTTGACCAAGCCGTTTAATCCTCGTGAACTGACCATTCGCGCTCGTAACTTATTGTCGCGCACAAGCAATGCATCTGAAGATGATGATTTGCCAAGTAAAGTAAGCTTCAATGGCTGGGTACTTGATGGCGATAGCCGTAGTTTGGTTTCACCCGTTGGTAAAGAATTTAGATTACCACGCAGTGAATTTAGAGCGTTGCATCTGTTCTTAAGCAATCCTGGGAAGATATTAACCCGTGAGCAGCTCATTATGGAAATGACCGGCCGTGAATTACGTCCTAATGACAGAACTGTCGACGTTACCATTCGCCGTATTCGCAAGCACTTCGAGTCACAGCCAAATGATGCAGAATTGATTGTCACGATCCACGGTGAAGGTTATCGTTTTTGCGGCGAAGTAGATTAATCGACTAGCGCTAGGATGTAAAATCACTAAGCTATAAATTAGAAAGGCCGCTCAGTTGAAGTGACCCCATAAAGTTGGACACATTTTTAAGCGGCAACCAAGGCCTGATGTCGATATTGTATCGGACTCAGGCCTTTTAGTTTCAGCTTAATGCGTTCGTTGTTGTAATAGTCGATGTATTCT